>Ga0155869_151_pt1 | contig 57323 bp, 50 predicted proteins | sample RifCSPlowO2_01_FD_107523 | JGI IMG/M metagenome (GOLD analysis project Ga0155869, IMG submission 107523) | Candidatus Taylorbacteria bacterium RIFCSPLOWO2_01_FULL_43_44
TTTCGTCAAAAAGTTTTGTCTGGTCACGGACTCGCAAAACTTTCTGCTGAAATTTTTTGGCTGTGGCGTTCGATTCCTAACGAACGTGCCATCCTAGGCATGTTCTTGACCGGAGCCGAAAAAAGTAAAACCGCCCTAAAGGCGGTTAAGATTTTCATTGCTCCGGTGGTAGGACCGGCAGTAGCCTTATCTCCCTCGGCTCTCGGCTCATCAGTCACTCGCCTCGGCCTGGGCACCAGCTCGCCTGTTTCTTTTGCTAAAGAAACATAGCTCCGCTGATCGATTCCTACACGCAAAGCGAGAAGTCGCTTCGCTAATCGGAGCAAACAAAAATGGCCCGCCGGGGAGGCGGACTCATTTTTGTAATTGCTCCGGTGGTAGGAATCGAACCTACAACCAACGCTTTAACAGAGCGCTGCTCTACCTTTGAGCTACACCGGAATATGCTTTTTTAGAAGGAGCGGAGTTATAATAGCAGAACAAAATCGGTATGAAAAGACCCAAAAAAGTAATGGTTTTTGGCACATTTGACGGCATCCATGACGGCCACCGGCATTTTCTGCGTGAGGCAAAAAAGCAGGGCGAGGAGCTTATTGTCGCCGTATCCAAAGATGAAGTGGTTCAGAAGTTAAAGAACAGAAAACCGGCGCGAAAAATCACCGAAAGAATTTATGATTTAAAAAAGGAAGGCTTGGCCGATCTTATTATCGAAGGCGATGACGAAATCCACACCTGGCGGGCCGTTGAAAAAATAAAGCCCGACATAATTTGCCTTGGTTATGATCAAAAGGAATTGGAGATTGCATTACGATCGGAACTTCTTCGCTTTTCTTTTGACGTTGTCATAAAAACCATCGACAGCCATAGAGGTAACGAACTCCATTCAAGCCTTTTAAACAAAAATTGACCCCCAAGTAAGAAGGTCAATTTTTGTTTCGCGTACACGATGCAAATTACATCACCGAAGAAGTAGAACCTCCCGCGCAATGTTTGCAGTTCTTCTTGTGATTGACGACCTCGAGAATAGCGGAAAGACCAACGAGGACATAAACTACTTTAAGAAGTGTCCCCCACCACGCGACATCAACCCACGTAGCAAGATCCCACCCAAAAGCAGCCAGGAGCCAATTTAAGCCCCCAACCACCAATAGAACAAAAGCAACCATATGAATCGCTTTCATAGAAATTTTTTGCGGTAATTACCTAAATAATCCCGACTTTTCATTGTGTATATTATAACACAATGGGAGTAGTGGTTTTGCGAACACTTCGCGCGAAAGCGCGGGGCGTTTTACCAGAAAAAATTGAAAATACTAAAGTCTGACCCCCCTTTGCATTATTACAGGGCTCCACTGCCGACTTAAAACACGGCGAGTTTTGGCAACACGGTAAATTTTAACCGAATGCGACAAAAGTAAAACTGAAACAACTATAATCCCGAGAGCGAGACCTTGAGTCGAAAGTTCGGTGGCCTGAAAAGCCTCCACCCAAAACTTACCGGACGCGCTGACATTGATGAAAGACGGGGAGTTGCTTATAACCCGCGGGACCGAAACAAAACCGGCCACAGACACGGACAAAACTACAAGAAAACAAAACTCAATCACCAGTGGGTTTATAAACTTGCGCGTATAATAAACGAGCCGAACCCTACGCATAACGCGTACGTTAAAATCACTGCTCGGTTGTAAATTTTCAGTCGGCATTAAAATATACATGTTTATAATACTCTACAGGAAGAAAAACGCCAACCAAAAGCTAAACGCTAGATAATAATTCGGCGTCGTAGAGATGCAAAATAGATTGTTGATTAATTATGATTAAACCCATCTAAATTTAAATAGGTTCCTGGGGTGAATCCTTGCCCAGCTTTTTCATTATTTCCCGGGCCCTATGGATTCTTGTGCGAATTGCGCCCTCCGTCGTTCTTTCGAGGGACGCAATCTCACGATGACTTTTTCCTTTGATGAAATAGCCCTCTGCGGCTCGCCGCAAGGTCTCAGGCAATTTCCCAATCAGAGAAAGAGCAAAGTCGAAAGAAAACTTGTTTTCTACCGGTTCCTCTTCGATAGGAATTGAAAGAGCAACATCTTCATGGTCTTCAAGAGACACCGTCCTTTCCCTATTCGCTTTGCGGTATGCGCTGTAACAAGTATTCATTAATACGGCATAAGCCCAAGACTTAAAAGACCCTGGGCCACGAGGGCTAAATGACTTCCCTTTTACGTACATTTTCACAAATGCCTCCTGAACTACATCCTCCGCTCCTCCTAAGCCACCTATTGGTGTAACTACGGGAGCAACCTTACGCAAAAAAGCTTTTTTATAACGGTTTACGATCACTTCGAATAGAACCGGGTTACTAAGCGAAGCTATAAAAATAGCCTCGTCCGGAACGTCCTTAAACGTCATATCAAATTGTTCTGCTTTTTTGTCTATTATCATCTTTTTGCGGTAAATCCTTGCTCTTTGATCTCTATGCAGACATCATAACCACCGTACAGACCATAAGAGCAAGGACTACCTTGGATTAAAAATCATCTCGACCTTTTCCCTCTTTCTAAACGCATGAGAGACGAAAGTCGTTACATACAAAGTTCATAAATAACTTCCTGCTACGTATTTACAGAAGCCATTATAATGCCTATGGTATGAAAAAATGATTAAGAACGATGCAAAATCACGTAGCAAATCATGAAGAAAACCCCTGAATATCCATTACACCTTGTGACAGAAAGCGCTTTGCCTAAGTCAGATAAGTGTGGCAGGATGGGGGCGGAAAGATAATATTATTCATGTCACACCAAAACTTACACGGGGATAAAAGCCCCTCATATTTTAAATCAGTTATTGGCTACTATTTCGTGCCAAAATCTCGCTCCCTTATCGCCTTGTTATACTTGGCTTTTTTCACCTACTTTGCCATATTTTATTTCAGCCATGTTCTTCTTGCCATAAGGTTCCTGTATAACACCATAATGGCCTCAACTTTGGCCTTGGGACCCGAACATGTCATATGGGGAGCCGTTTTTCTAATTGTTTTGATAATACCGTTCACTATCAGCATTTTGGCCATTACGCTTCCATATGAAATGAAAAAAAGGGCGTGGCCACGAGGGACTCGCATAGCACTCTCCATAATTCTCGGCATTTTGCTGTTTAACCTAATATTGCTGGCCGATTTCACCTTAAGTTACGTTGAAAAACAGAACCCCATAAAAGCATTTCTTGAGGCCAGAAATATTCCTCTTAAAGACTAAAAGGTGCGGCAGTCACAAAACCCTTGCCACCTTTTATTATTTCCTGACTCTGTTACAATTTCCAGATGACAGACAAAGGACTATCCATGGAGCCTTATAAGGGAGTGCGGGACTTTTACCCCGAGGACATGGCTATTTTCCGCTACATTACCGATACAATGCGTCAAACAGCCGAGCTTTTCGGCTATGAAGAGTACGGGGCTTCAGTACTTGAACCATCCGAGCTTTATCGGGGCAAAAGCGGAGACGAAATCGTAAACGAGCAAACTTACACCTTTATTGACCGTGGAGAGCGTGAAGTGACTCTGCGGCCTGAAATGACGCCGACCGTGTCGCGGATGATTGCCGCCATGCGCAGAAACTTACCTATGCCGATTCGCTGGTACTCCATTCCAAATCTGTTCCGATATGAACAACCGCAAAGGGGCCGACTTCGAGAGCACTGGCAACTTAATTGTGACCTTTTTGGCGTAAATTCTGTTGAAGGAGACGCCGAAGTGATTTTGCTCGCGTCTTCCATTATGCGTGCCTTTGGCCTTACCGAAACTGATTTTGTCATCAGAGTCAACAACCGCAAGATAATGAACTTCATTATAAGTGACTACCTCAAACTGGACGATTCCATCGGCAAAAAAATTTCCCGCATTATTGACAAAAAAGAAAAACTTCCCGTAGCAGAATTCAAAAAAATGGTAACCTCGGCCATCGGCGAAAAAGATGAAATACTGCTTACCCTTCTTGAGTCAAAAAACTTTGAAGAATTCGTATCTCACTTGCCAAAAAATGAAACCCTGAACATAGCCCTTCAAGAAATGAGAACCCTGATAGAGTCGCTCGAGAATAAAGGGGTACGGAACGTGCAGTTTGATCAAACTTTAATGCGGGGCTTCGATTATTACACCGGAATTGTATTCGAGATTTTCGACACCAATCCCAAAAATAGGCGCGCCCTTTTCGGCGGTGGACGCTACGACAATTTATTATCGGCTTTCGGCGTCGAACCGCTTTCGGCCGTGGGTTTTGGAATGGGCGACGTCACGATGCGCGATGTTCTTGAAACACGCGGACTCTTACCCAAGTACAAAAATCCGGCGTATTTAGCCATAATTATGGCTGAACAACAATGTCTGCCGTACGCTTCAGAACTGACCCGGAAACTTCGTGCCGACAATGTCGCAGTATCAATGGATATATCCGGTAAAAAAGTGGGTGACCAGATTAAGGCGGCTGACAAAAAAGGTATTCCGTTTATATTGGTGATCGGCGACGATGAAGTAAAATCGGGAAATCTAAAAATTAAGGAGCTCGCTACCGGAGTAGAGACGGTCATTTCTGACGAAAAACTTAGCGCCTTTTTTAAGAAGTAATTTATTGAAATATATTCAAAAAACGCATTTATGCGAAAAATCACTTTTGATATTGAAACAAAAAATTTTTTCAGCGAAACAGGATCAAACGATCCGGCATCTCTTGATATTGCCGTTGTGTGCATTCACGATTCGACAACAGACAAATATTCTTCTTACTTCGAAGAAGAGCTAAGTAAACTTTGGCCAATTTTGGAAAAAACCGACCTTCTGATCGGCTTTAATTCCGATCATTTTGATATCCCCCTTCTCGACAAATATTATTCCGGAGATCTTACAAAAATTAAAAGTCTCGACCTTCTGAAAGAGGTTAAAAAAAGTCTCGGACGAAGAATAAAACTGGATACCTTAGCCGAGGCCACGCTCGGCAGAAACAAAACAGCCGATGGTTTATCCGCCTCACGCTGGTGGAAAGAGGGCAAAAAAGAGCAAGTCCGCGACTACTGCATTGAAGACGTGCGCATTACCAAAGATATTTATGACTACGCATTAGCAAACGGCCATCTTAAATATAAAGACGGGAAGGATATTAAGGAAATTAAAATAGATACCTCTTTTTGGGAGTCAGCTCCTACATCAGCCATGACCCACACCCTGCCCTTTTAAAAAATTGGACCGCGGAAACTTGCCAAATTAAAAAAAGTTTTCGGCACGGCAAGGGGGAGGTAACGCCGCCCTTCCCGACCCCATCCCCCGCCACAATTACGCAAACTAAAATCGGCCGCTTATTTGCGGCCGATTTTTAACGTTTGCTCCATTGTGGCGCTTTTCTTGTCCTGGTAGTGCAGCAAAGCTGACTACGGGACTTCGTCAGTTTTTTAAAAATTAGCGCTTACTCCACTGTGGCGCTTTTCTTGCCTTCTTCAAACCGAACTTGCGGCGTTCTTTGACTCTCGGATCTCTCTTTAGGAATCCCGCTTTCTTAAGTTTCTTGCGAAGCTCGGAATCAGCCAGAAGTAAAGCTCTTGAAATGCCGTGACGCAAAGCCTCTGCTTGCGAAACACTTCCCCCACCTTTAATAGTGGCTTTAACTTCATAAAAACCATCAGCCTTTGAAGTCGAAAAAGCTTCGCTGGCGATTCTCTGCAAACTTTCCGTTTTAAAATAATCCTTAAGATCTTTTCCATTCAAGGAAAAAGACGCTTTTGACGATGGATATAAACGCACCACAGCCGTGGCAGTTTTGCGTCTTCCTATTGCGGCCAAATATTCTTTTTTTAGTGTTTCTGTTGACATAATTTTATTTAACGACTTTCAAGGTTTTTATCCTAATGTCCTGCAATCTGTTTTTTGGCAACATTTTGTATACAGCTCTTCGGACAAGTGCTTCCACACCCTTCTTTTCCACAACTTCTTTTCGGGAGATGAGCTTTTGACTGCCCGGATATCCTGAATGCGAAGCATATTTTTCCGCCATCATTTTTTCCTCGGGCATTTTCATCTTTCCGGCATTGATCACCTCGACGACATTTCCTGCCACAATGTTTTTTTGAAAGGCGGGACTATCCTTGCCCAACAGTAAGCGTGCCGCCTCATTGGCGACTCTGCCTAAAACTTTATTTTCTGCATCAATTGTGTGTTTCATACGCAAGTTCTAATATTCAAATGTTACAAATCTTACAAATAATCTCAACTAATTTTTACAACCCGGAAAACTTTCGACATTTGTTAGGCTTATTCGTTAGTATTCGTAGTCATTCGCTGATTCGCACTTTTATTAAACAAGCATTATTCGGGCCATCTCAGCTCCGTCACTCTTTCTAAAGCCCAACTTGATAATTCTACTGTATCCTCCGTTTCGGGACTTGTATTTTTCTGCAATATCGCCACATACCTTTTTTACTATAAGCGGGGAAATGCGTGAGGCGATCAACCTCTTCGAAGAAAGAGTTCCCTTTTTCCCCAAAGTGATTATTTTCTCCGCTCCCGGTCTTGTCTCTTTGGCTTTGGCGAGAGTAGTTGTGATCGCTCCCTTTTCGAGTAACGCCAAAACGAGAGAGCGGTTCAAAGCCCTTCTTACCTTTCTCACTCTGCCAAATTTTCTTGCCGATTTTGATCTCATGATATCGCCAAAATATGTTTATACAACTATCTAAGATTGATGCCTAGGTCTGTCAAAACTTTTTTAATTTCCTGAACGCCTTTCGTTCCAAGCCCGTCAATATCCAAAATATCTTCTTCACTCTTCCTTGCCAATCCGCCTACAGTCCTGATGTTAGCATTATTCAAGGCGTTTTGCGTCCTTTGGGAGAGCTGAAGAGCTTCTATGCGAGTCTTCAAAATTTCCGGATCAATTTCTTTTCTGGAATCCTCCTTCGGTTTCGAATCTTCAATTTTTTCTTCGGTTTGGACCTCCAAAACAGGTTCCTCAAAGCCGACTACAGCTTTCAACTGTTCTATCATAATTCGAATCGACTTCTCAAGAGCTTCCTTTGACGTTATGGTTCCGTTAGTCTCAATAAAAATTCTCAAGCGGTTAAAATCAGTCCTGTTTCCAACACGCATATTTTCCACCTCATAATTAACTCTTCTTATGGGGGTGAAGCTGGCATCAAGAGCAATATCTCCGACAGCAACCTTATCTTTGCGAAGCGCCTCCTTAGAAACATAACCAAGTCCTTCCTCCACCATGATCTCCATGTCGAGAGATGCGTTTTTATCAGTCAAAAAAGCGAGGTGCTGTTCCGGGTTCAAAACTGTAATCTGTCCCGGCAATTCCAAATCACCAGCTGTAACCTCTTTTACGCCCTTCGCTTTGAGGCGCAGAACCTGAGTTCCCTCTCCAGTCATTTTCATAATGACTTTCTTAAGGTTTAAAAGTATTGATATAACATCCTCTTTTACACCCGTAACAGTCGAAAATTCGTGGCTGATACCCTCAATTTTTACGCCCACAGGCGCTACACCCGGCAAGGACGATAGAATTATGCGGCGGAGTGAATTGCCAAGAGTATGTCCATACCCCGGGTAAAGACCGTCTATCTCAAAAGATCCGGAGTTTTCCTCCTCCTTTACGATGCGCGGCTTTGATGGAAGCACTATTTTTGTTTCGGGCATGTTTTTATAATTTAAATTTAAACATCAAAATGTAAATTGACAGTTCAAAATATCAAAATTTTATAAATACTTCATTTTGAATTTTGCGCTATCTGCCTGTCTGTACACGCAAACAGGTTACTTTTAATTTTGATTTTTCCATTAACCATTTTCTCTATCTCTTATAAAAATCCAAAATACCTGCTATATCAAAAGAAAGCTCTGTCGGCACCAACTTTGGTATTGAAATGACTTTTCCCTCAAGTTTCGAAGGATCGAAGAAAAGCCATTCCGGAACTTTAAATTCCTTAGCTCTTTCCGCAACGTCGGCAAACAACTTTGATCCGCGGCTTCTCGAGACAACGGACACAACGTCGCCAACAACAACATGAGCAGAAGGAATGGAAACCCGACGGCCGTTTACACTAATATGGCCGTGGTTAACAATCTGCCTTGCGGCTAAACGAGTCGTAGCGATACCGAGCCGCGCAACAACGTTATCCAGCCTCATTTCCACCGCCTGATAGAGACTGTCCTCGGGTTTTTTCACCTTTTCAGCATTTGCGTTCTCAGCATATTTCTTAAATTGCTTCTCGCCTATGATATAAGTATATCGAGCTTTCTGTTTCTCGATCAAAGCCTTTCCAAAATCAGTAGCGCCGCGGTTATACTTCTCCTTTTTTCTACTGGCACGCGCCGCAAACTTCTGAGTTTGCGTCTTTTCGAACACGGCGGGTCCCAATCTGCGCGCTATTTTGTATTTGGCTTTTATTTGCACGTTATAAATTAAAAATTAAAATATCAAAATTAAAAATTACAATTCAAAATTCAAAATCAAAGTAATCTTAAATTATTAGATTTTACAGTGTCATTTTGCATTTTGATTTTTACATTTTGCATTAAATTAAACTCTTCTCGGTTTGGGCGGCCGTGGACCATTATGCGGTACAGGGGTCGCGTCTTTAATCTTCTTCACCATCACCCCTTTTGATATAAAACCTCTTATTGCCGACTCTCTGCCTGATCCTACTCCAGACACCACGACAGACACCTCCTTGAGACCCAAAACGGCAGCCTTTTCAGCCAAAGTTTCGCCCACTTTCGCGGCGGCAAACGGAGTGCCCTTTTTCGCGCCCTTAAAGCCGAGAGCCCCGCTTGACGACCACAAAACGATATTTCCTTTTTCGTCAGCTATTGAAAGAGCGGTATTGTTGTAAGTTGAACGCACATAAAGAATTCCGTAAGACAAAGATCTGCGGCGCGAGGCCTTTTCAGCCTTCTTCGCCCCTTCGTTCGATGCACTGTCGCTTGTTGCTAATCTTTTCTTTCCCATAAAATTATTTCTTATCCAAAGCTCTTCTTCCTGTTCCCATGGTCTTTCTTGCATTTCCACGGCGGGTTCTCGAATTAGTCTTCGTGCGTTGACCCCGAACAGGCAAACTCCTTGCGTGGCGAACCCCGCGGTAACATTTGATATCTTTAAGACGCTTTACATTACCTGACACCTCGCGCTTCAAATCTCCCTCTATTTTGAAAAATTCAATAGCTTTCCTAATCGCATTTTCCTCATCAGCTCCAAGTTCTTTAGGTTTTTTGACCGGAGATACATTGGCTCTCATTAAAATATCCAAGGCTCTCGCATGGCCCACACCAAAGAGAACCTGTAACGCAAAAGGTAACTTTTTCTCATCTGGAATTGTTATACCTAGTATACGCATAAAATTCTAGGCCCTAGACTTTTATGTCTAGCACCTGATCCATTCTATCCCTGGCGTTGTTTATGCCTTGGGTTGGCCTTGCAAATAATATAAACAGAGCGACCGCGTCTAACAACCGAGCATTTTGGGCAAATCTTTTTTACTGATGCTTTTACTCTCATTGGTTTAGATAAAAAAAGGCGCCCAGTTCGCCCGCCAACATTCTATTAAGAAATCGGCGCGGCAAGCGCAGTACAAACCTAGCACGGCGGTATTTGAATGTCAACCCCGTTAGAAGTCTAACAACGCTTTCCAAAATACCACTAAACAAAGCCGGGGGCCTTATATTCTACGTAACTATCTTAAAGTACATAACTCATGCTGGACATAATTGAGGATTGACCTCGCTTTTATCCTTAAAATTACTTCTCGACGCATCGTCTTGATGATTCCTTACAACCTCCTCGTTATTCTGCCCTTACCTCCATACGGATCCAAAATCAGCCTGACCTTATCACCGACTAAAATGCGAATATGATTTATTCGCATCTTGCCTGCCAAATAGGCCAAAATCACGCTCTTGTCCTGAAGCTCCACCTTAAAAAGAGCATCAGGTAATGCCTCCACAACGAGACCCGAAGTTTCTATTTTGCTGTTTTTAGTCTCGTCTCCTGTCATCTGTATTAGGGATACAATATATCAAATGGACAAAGTAACGTCAAACGAAAAACCAAACCCCCTCATACGCGCTATATAGTGTTTACCCCAATCATTACTCGACTTCAATTTTGATTTTTATCTTTTCAGGATTATTCGGAAACTTCAAACTCCAAAAAGGAGCGATGGACGCGGTAGCGTTTAGAACTTCATTGTAGCCTCCCAATATGCTTTGAAGCTCGCTTTTCTTGGCACCGGAAAGAGAATGCGCAAGCAAAACTTGATCTGGCATCCAAACGAACCTCCCGAGCCCCTTGAGGTTGAATGATATTTCGGCAGATTCAGCGGTTGGCCTTGTTTTCCATGTCAAAACCAAATCAGGACGATTCTTAATCAAGATACTACTGTTACCAATCTTCGACGCAAAGGGGGTTTCTTTAGCCAAAAACGCATCGAACTTTTTACTATTGAAGCTGTAAACATGAACAGTGGCCTTTTCCTTTATGGACATAGCTCCGCCTTCCACCGCAACGGGCATATCAGATTCAAATTCCACGGTATAAGCACCCTTTGGAATGAAATAATCGGCCGATAATGCCTTTTCTGCTCCGGCCAAAATTTGTTTTTCAAGCTCGCTTCTGATTTCCGCTCGAACAGCTTGCTGTCTCGCGTCAGTCACATACTTTGCCACTCCGGAAAATCCCCCCAAAATGGCGGTATTGGTTTTTGCGTGGAAACCCTTAAATCTTGCAGGGTCAGATTTAAACCCCGGAATAGTAAACGTAGCGGAAGCTATATTGTATTTGGTACCGGGCTCGTCAGCGTAAACCGTTGCTTCGACAGTGCCCGGAACTTTTTTCCCATCTACGATTTTTTGGGGAGGAATAGTAATAGACTGATCAATTCTATAAATAAGCCCGTCCGCGGTTTCGAACCTTGTATTCTTTATAAGACGTTGCTCCTTAGGACCGTAATCGTTGTAAATTGTTATTTTGCCTGAAGCTTTTTTCTCCTGCATCTTTTCTCCGTCTGACGACACGTTCTTGGATCCCACTGTCACAATTTTTTCTACCGAATACACAAGGCTATCTTCTGTAGATGAGGCCACGCTCTTCTTGGCTTTAAAATCATGATTGAATCGCACCTCATCTATTCTTGGCACAACCACCACTTCCGCACTCGAAAAAACGTAAAAAAATGTAATCACGAGAGCCAGAACTCCGATAGTCGCAAGTGCCCAAATCCATCTTCTTCCTTTAGGTGTTTTTTGATAATAATCAGCCTCAAAGTTCGGCACATTCTCGTAATGAACTTCTTCATCCCCGTCATCACCTTCACGCATCCTTATGCGCTTCGGTTTTTCGACCGAATTTTTTGGCAAAACATCCCTTAGAAAATTTTTTTTGTGTGGAAGAGACATATTTTTAGTTCTCCAAAAAGATTTTAAAGTTTCTTTCAAAAAGTTCCAGTAATTTTAGCATTTTAAAATTTCAACACCAGCAAGTTTGGCTTTAACTACGCATTTGCTAATTTTCTTTCAAAATATTTTTTTTGTTCGGACTTCTCAGAATTTAGAAAAAATATTTCTGCCGATAAAAATGGATCGCATTCCTCACCCGCAGCACAAGTCACAACATTTCGAAGAAGCGAGGGATGGATTGCTTCAGCCACAATGGGAGGAGTCCCTGGACCTCGTATCGGTAAACGGCGGTTGGTAATTAATCCCGCAAAGGTATCGGCCGCGTTATCTCCAGCAAGCACAAAAACTCGGGTTGGCAGAAAAAAATCTTTCGCAAAATCGTGCATAGAATCAGAAAAAAGTCCTATCCAATCTGATTCAACCTGCGACAATGCGTCCTGAAGTTTTTGAGACATTTTGGGACCCGCGTCTCCGTTCGAGTGCACATTGATCATTGAAAGTGCCACCGATGGAGTTACTCCGGAGATTTCGCTCATCAGCCTGCGGATGACGAAATTTCTTCCCAATGGAAAGGAAATCGTTTCTGTTATGGCATTTTCCTTCACCACTGATACATCCGTCGTTTCGCCTCCTATATGAGTAATGATAAAACTTCTTTCCTCCGGGAAAAGCCGCCGTAGCACGCTAAAATAAACGCCCGTAGCCGAATATAATTCGAGTGAAGCCCCGGGAAATTGTTTTCCGCACAGGCGCTCAACGCTTTTGTTTAACGCAAGAGGCAAAGCACTTAAGAAGAGAGTCATCTCGAAATCATCCGCCACCCTGCCTACAGGGAAGTGAACCGGGTACCCATTAACCGCTGTTTTCAAAATATCTCGCCCGGCCAAAATATGCTTTCGCTCCGTTGCCATTTTTGCTGCATCAGCCTCTTTTGATACCACTGCCAAAAAATTGCGCGTTTCGTAAGATATCACATCATTCATAAAAGTCGGCGTAATCGTGAATGGTCTCTCAAATTTGAAATGCAACGATCTTGTTGTGGCCACATCCCAAGGCGAAGAAAAAACACACATAATCCTTTTTATCGGAAGCCTTCTTCCCGCGTAAGTTTCGAGACGAGGCATACCCCTCTCCGCAATATCGTCGATTGCTAAGGATAGAGTCTCTGTCATGGTTGGCAAAAACCGGGTATTGTCTAGTCTCGAGTCCACCGGGAAAACATGCCTGGTCTGATACAAAACAGCCGGCTTTTCATTATCATCAAACGCCACGACAGCGCCGCCCACACTACTTGAAGATATTTCAAATAGCACACCGGCCGTTTTATTCTTTCCTCCAAACGAGAATAGAGACATGCCTCTATTATAACAGGCACAAGGCCAATGACGCTAGACAAGAAATGGAAAAGCAAAGAACCTCAAATTAGAATCGCGTTAATTGCTTTATCTGCCGCCACAAATGAGCTCTTCACAAAAGAACTGCCTTGATGCGACGAACTCCCTCTCCAACAGCCTCTTCTTTCAAAATCTTAAAAGTACCTTTTAAGTCACTCGTATTTTTTACATGGGGACCGCCGCAAAATTCTTTTGAATATGCTGACTCAGGAGAATTGCCGACAAAGTAGACAGACACTTGTTCACCATATTTTTCACCGAAAAAATGAAGGGCTCCCGTTTTTTCAGCTTCTTCTTTTGACATTACTAACCTCTCTACAGGTAATGCTGACTGAATTTTTTCGTTGACGATATCCTCCACTTTCTTTATCTCATCGAGAGTCATTTTTGCAGTATGCGCGAAATCAAAACGAAGTCTCTGTTCGGTAATGTTACTGCCTTTTTGCTGTACATGCGTCCCCAACACATCGCGAAGCGCTTGATGTAACAAATGCGTGGCCGTATGGTACTCTACAACCTTTTCACTCATATCAGCCAAACCTCCCTTGAATTTTCCTTCCGCCCCTTTTCGCGACAACTCCTGATGTTTCTCAAATTCCTTAACAAAACCGACACGGTCAACCTTAATGCCTTTTTTCTTGGCTAATTCCTCGGTTATTTCGAGCGGAAATCCGCAACTTGAAAACAAAGTGAAAGCGTCCGCGCCGCTTATATCGCTGCCGCTCAATTTTTCGAATTCCTTCACTCCCCTTTTAAGAGTCCTTGAAAACTTTTCTACAAGCTCTTTACCAATCTCTTTTGTTATCTCTTCCTTTTTTGCAGAAAGATTCTCATAAATACTTTTGTATTTAGACACAACCGCGGATACCAAGAGGTCAATCTGTGAATCACTGATCGAATACTGATCAATATGCATCATAGCTCTGCGCAAAAGTCTTCTTAAAACATACCCCCGATCTGTATTTGAGGGAAAAACACCATCTCCAATCATAAAAACGGCGGTACGAAAGTGATCAGCAATAATTCTCTGGCTTTTCGTATCCGGAGAAAGCATTTTGGTCACACTCATGATTTCTGTAAACAGATCAGTGTCATAAATATTATCCTTTTTTTGAATAACCACAGCCAACCGCTCAAGACCCGCCCCCGTATCAACATTTTTCTTCGGCAGTTTACCGACAATTTTTCCGTCTTTTTTTACATACTCCATGAACACGTCATTCCAAATCTCAACGACCTGCCGCTTTTCATCCGCTTCGACAAATTGTTCATGGGTCAAATCACCGAGACCCTCCTTGGTTACGTCGTAATACATTTCGGAATCGGGACCGCATGGTCCGTTTTCGCCGGCCTGCCACCAATTTTTGTCCGCCCCCAAGTAATAGATGCGATTTTTGGGCATGCCGGCCTCAATCCAAATCTTGACCGACTCTTCATCACGAGGAACATTCATTTGTCCTTGGCTTGTTCGGGGGTCACCCGCAAAAACAGTTACATAGAGTCGCTTTGGATCGAGACCGAAACCTTCGCTCTTTGATGTCAAAAGTTCATAGCTCCATTTTATGGCGTCTTCTTTAAAATAGTCTCCGAGCGACCAATTGCCCAACATTTCAAAAAAAGTCGCGTGAGTGGCGTCACCGACGTCATCTATATCAATGGTTCGGACGCACTTCTGAACGTCAGCCAAACGTGTACCAAGAGGATGTGGCTCTCCAAGAAGATACGGAACAAGAGGTTGCATGCCCGCGGTATTAAAAAGCACCGAAGGATCGTTTTCCGGCACAAGCGAAGATGACGGTATGATCACGTGACCACGCTTTATAAAAAATTCCAAAAATCTTTTCCTAATTTCTTCGGATTTCATAAAGAGCAATATAGCAGAAAAATTAAAGCTTAAAAAGTGCAAAAAAAGAACCTCCGAAGAAGTTCTAGTCAAGGCCGCAATCACGGCGAAAAGTTTCTATAACTTGAGGACTGTCATCCCCAAATGGGATTTCCAGGCAAATGACATCCATCGTGCGCATGGCCTCGGCAACAACCGCATCAACCAAGCCAATGTGGCTGTGGTCATCAATGAAACAATCTCTCGGGGGACAGCCGGAGAAATGGCAAACTTTGGAATGCCGGACTTTGAGAAAGCCCGCAATCAATTTGTCGACCTCCGTATACAGCTGATTGGCCGTTACCCAAATGTGGGTGAAGTCGAGAAGGCAATGCCACCCTAACCACGAATCGTCGAGTTCCGCGATCAATTCCGCCATAGCGGTGGGATTTGCTCCAACAGCCCAAAAATAATCCTGGCTCCAAAGCATTCTGTTCGGCCCAGGGCCGTACCAATCCCTATCTACCTCCTGAGGGACGGTCTCGAGAGCCGCATAAACAGGATTGAACGACGAAGTGAGTGCATCAGTTATCGAGTCTCGGGCTAGGGGGTCAGTTTTAGACCTGCCGTAACCGGGATGTATAACTCCAAGCGGCCGATAGGAGAGGCGTCCCGATCGCAAAACCGCAGTCGCCACATCAATGCCCCACTGGAGGGTTTCGAGATTCCACTGCTTCCAGGTTTTGCCCGTACCCTTACAGCACTCCGAGAAAACTCCGAGTTCGTCGAGTGTTTGACCGAGGTCAACACCGACATTTTCGGCGCCGTAGTGAATGAACAACTCCATGCCGGAAGGTAAACGATTTAGTATCCATGGCAAGGCCTCGGGAATTAATTCCGGAGTGAACGACGGATGTGCTACGCGAAGCTGAACACCGTGCGTATGGCCAGACTGGAAGAGTTGGCACTGTCTTTCGAAGTATTGGTCCTGTGAGACCAAATTTTCCAAGAACAAACCGCCGAATGTTTTTGTCATAGTTTATAACCGGATTTCTTTCGTGAGAGTAGCACTCTAATCTAAAATGTCAAATTGCCGAGCGTCACTGTATAATTTATATTATATTTGACTTACACGCTAAAAGTGGTATAATTAGGGAAGTATGGAAACTCTCGTCTTTATTGCAGTTCTTACGATCGCCCTATGGGTCGCCGGATACATTCCGGCCAACACGGCAGGGTTTGGCAAAGAGTACAAAAAGTACTCAAAAAAGGCTGCTAAAGCGGCCATCCGACCTAGCACGGAATTCGCGAGAAGAAACGCCAAGTTCTTTTGGGGATTGGGCATCGGGACATTACTGATGCTACTGCTGTTTTTACAGTAGTGTCTCTACAAAATGGCCTCGCGCGTCGCGCGAGGCCATCCTTTTTTTGTTAACTTTTGTCACCCCCCTCTTTTTTCGAAGCCCGAGAACGATCAGCCTTGGTTAAATACTTCTTTCGCAAACGCACAAAGTGCGGAGTAATTTCCAAATATTCATCACCTTTCATAACTTCAAGTCCCCGCTCGATCGAAAGCGGCCAGCAAGCTTTCAAAATAATAGCCTCGTCGGTACTCGAAGTGCGCATATTCGACAGCTCTTTTCCTTTTGCGGGGTTTACATCAAGATCTTCTCCTTTTGAAACGTTTCCGATAACCATTCCCTCATAAATGTCCGCGCCGGGTTCAATGTAACGCGTTCCCCTTTGTTCCAAATTCCACAGAGCAAATGCTACCGCCTTTCCGTTTACCATCGAAACCATCGAACCAAAATCGTGACGATCAATCTCTCCAGCAAATGGTCTAAACTCCACAAAACGGGAAGAAAGAATTCCCTCGCCTTTGGTAGAAATAATAAATTCATTTCTATATCCCAAAAGACCTCTCGTTGGTATTTCAAAAATGAGGCGGGTCATGCCTTCATGCTCATATTGGTGAGTCATGATACCTTTGCGTTTTAGCAAAGCTGAAACCACATCTCCGACATTCTCATTTCGTACGTCAGCCACAACTTCTTCAAAAGGTTCCTGCTTCACACCCCCCTCTTCCTTGATAATAACCTTCGGTTCAGACACCTGAACCTCATAGCCCTCGCGACGCATTTGTTCGAGTAATACTGAAATGTGCAATTCTCCCCGGCCATAAACAACGTAATAACTCGCTCCGTCCGAAAGACTTCTCGAATCCTGTGGCTTACGCGACGTGGCCGTGTCCGAAGCTGGAGAAAAATCCACTTTTAATCCGACGTTGGTTTCCAATTCTCTTTCGAGACGCTCTCTGATTTGTCTCGTAGTTACCAATTTTCCATCGCGGCCGCCAAGAGGCGAATCGTTAACCATAAAATTCAGTGAGATGGTCGGTTCATCAATACCGATGGCCGGCAAAGGCTCTGCCGCCTCTTCAGTACAAATGGTTTCGCCGATATAGATGGTTGGCAGACCTGCGACCATAACAATGTCCCCCTGTTCCGCGCTTTCCGCTTCCACCCTTTTCATTCCTTCAAACGTAAATATTTTGGTTATCTTACCCTTTACCGTCGGCTCACCTCTTGCTTTTATAAAAATTTCAGACCCGGTTTTGATTGAACCCTCTTCAACCTTGCATACAGCCAACCGTCCCAAAAAATTGTCGTAAGCCAAATTGAATGGTTGCATGCGAAGCGGTTTTTCCTTGATTTCATCCGAAGTCATTTTTCCGGCAGGTTTTACCCAATCCAATATAAGATCCAAAAGCGGAGTCAAATCTTTTGACTCATCCGTTAATTTGCGCTTGGCGATACCTTGTTTGCCAATTGCATAGACAACGGGAAAATCAATTTGAGCACTTGAGGCACCAAGCTCCATAAAAAGCTCCAGAACTTCATCGTGGACACGATTCGGATCGGCGGCGGGTTTGTCGATTTTATTGATAACCACAATCGGCCTGAGCCCTAATTCAAGAGACTTTTTTAAAACAAACCTGGTTTGAGGCATCGGACCCTCTTGAGCATCGACGACCAACAAAACGGTATCGATGGCACGTAAAACACGCTCAACTTCAGAACCAAAGTCGGCATGGCCCGGGGTATCTACAATATTAATTTTTGTAGCTTTCCTTTGCCCTTCCCCTGCCTTATGTAGCGGAGGATAAAAAATAGAGCCATTTTTCGCGTATATAGTAATGCCCCTTTCTTGTTCAAGAGCGTTTGTATCCATGGTAAAACCTTCCTCCACCATACCGGTTTGCCGCATAAGCGCGTCGGTAAGAGCTGTCTTGCCGTGGTCAACATGAGCAATTATAGCTATATTTCGAATTTCCATTTTATTTAAGAAACAATTTTATTTTACAAAGCGGATAACATATCGGCACTTCTCGCCCCGTAGTAAATTTTGTAATCAAAATTTTACTATGGGGTAGCTATATTTCGAATTTCCATTTTATTTAAGAAACAATTTTATTTTACAAAGCGCCGTAAATTCCGACATCCCCAATCTTTCTTTCCAAGACGAACGACAATTCCATAATGAAGTAATGCCCCGCCTGCTATTGAACTCGGAACATCCTTCATTCGCCAGGTAAACCCCCTTGAGTGTTGTGGGCGAAAGCAGAATATACACAAACAGGCGAGGCAACAAGATTAAAACACGCCAACAATAAATTGGCAAGCATAAGATAATTATCCTATCGATTATCCCCGCTACCGCCTATTTGCCCCCTATCAAGCCTGGAATACAGCTTTTCAATATTCTTCGCGGCAATGCTCTCCAACTCCAAGCCAAGCTCAGTGGCAATCTGAGAAACATACCACAGCACATCGCCCAATTCTTTCTCTATTTCTTTTTTCTTCTCCGGCAATACTTCTCCGCCATCATCCCTTATTACCTTTTTTATCTTCTCGGCAACTTCTCCCGCCTCCCCCGCCAAACCCAGAGTCGGATAAATAAAATTACTGCCCACATCCGGATATTTGGCAGTTTTTCTTGATTTCTTTTGATAATCCGACAATTCCATAACAGACATTATACCATCTCTAATTAACGCTTTCACATTTAACGAATTTCTGAATTTTAGGCGAAAAACGAGTTGGAGCGCGAGTCATATCGAGATATGGCGAGCGCGAAACGAAGTTTTGCAGCCAAAATTCGGGAATTCGTGTGAAATGGTTAATTAGAGATGGTATTATGGCATATGCAAAAACGCGCCTAATTAGGAGCGACCCCCGCAATTTAAAAATTTACCTCTCCCCTTTCTCCAAAAAATATCATCCCGCCCAGGCAAATTTTTCCAAACACCACCGCCTCCACAAATAGTTCTTTACAAACAAGAAAGAAAATCTTCTGGAAGATAAATTCTTTCAATACCGAGTCTGCCACATTGCTCATGCTCCCATTTCGCACCAAAAGATTTTTCCCATCCAGGAATGAAGTGAACAGTCTTTATATAACCACTCTCAAAAACAGGCTGATAAAACTCGGTCAAAAGGGGCATGCAGTAACCTTGGCCTTTCCAACTTGTCCCAAGCCTAATCATGACGCCTTGAAATGGCAGTTGGTGAAATACGTTGTGCCCTTTTTCCGAAAGCAAATCAATCGCCCTCTCAAATACCTTCAAATTCTTTTCGATTGAACCTTTTCCGCCGGTCGATATTGGCCCGGATACCATACTTATAGGCTGTGGCATTTTTTTAATTACCTTCAAACCAATTGGAAAAAGATGCTCGAAATCATTTACTTTTTCCAATTCATCATATATGTCTTTCGTCCAATATTTATTCATTTAAATATTCAAAGATTGTAATTCAATCTAATGCACTTATCCAAATCTTCAATAATATCCATCTTAAGCGCTTTTAGAGGCTCGACAAACATGAACAAGGAGTGCTCTCGCGGATCAATTATAATTTGAGACGGTCCTATAAAGCGAAGGAAAAATAGCGTATAATACCATCGACAATTAAGATCTGGACATAAGCCCGGACATTTTTAGGCGAGGCGAACAGAAAATTACGAGGCATATCGAGATATGTCGAGGAATTTTCGGGAAGCCGCAGCCAAAAATTTCCGGGGCTTGGTGTTCATAGGTTAATTGGAGATGGTATAAGTAAAGTCAAATTCAGAATATTTAACAAAAAATTTTCCGACTAATTTTGGTTTAACACCCACTATGCCGGTTTCCTCTCTCAATTCTCGAATTATTGCATCTCTCGGACTTTCATCTCCATCAATTTTCCCCCGGGAATTCCCCACTTTAGAGACTGAGGCCGTAAATGACTCCTTTTTAGAATCAGGATTTTCCCATTCCAATCCACAAAACAGCCGACAACCTTTATTGTCGGGGGAAAAACTTTTGGTTTTGTATTGTACAACATGAGATTATTTGAGGGGCACAAATGAAAAACCAGGGTATTCCTTCGATTCGATGTTGCCGTCATCATCCTTCCAAATTTTCCAAATAGAATCCTTTATCGGCAACACTAAATTTCCACCGTTATTCAATTGAGGAAGAATATTTTCCGGTAATTCTTCGCTCGAAGCGGAAACCAAAATCCGATCAAAAGTCAAACCCGGTTTGCCAACCGATTTTTCGGCCATTTCGAGTTTAAGCTGTTTTAAACCGTATTTCGCCACATTTTCTTTGCCGATCGAAAGCAACTCCGGCACAATCTCAAGTCCAAGCACACTTCCCTTCTCTCCCACGATTTTTGCCAACAAAACTGAGGTCCAAGCGGAACCGGCGCCAATGTCCAAAACCCTATCGCCCTCTTTTGCGTCCAAAAGTTCTAACATAAACGCCACAGTTGTCGGTTGAGAAATGGTTTGCCCGAATCCGATCGGCAAAGCGTAATCTTCATATGCCTCCACTTTGTAATCCAAACCGACAAAATCAGCCCTATCCACTTTCAAAAAAGCCGACCGGATAAGCGGGTTTTCGAGCACACATGTCTCACTAATCAGCCGTTCGTTTAATTCATCCCTGTTCATAATCAAATTATATTAACAAAATATACATTTTGAGCCAGAGAACCGAAAAAAAAGAGCCGATATTGCTATCGGCTTACCTTGAGACGATGACGACGTAAACATTTATTTAAAACTTGGCGCCACGCAAAATTTTCTGGACCGTCATGTTTCTCATAATGTTCCCAAGCGTGTTTCTCATCGACCGGTTGCCCCACAGTTTCGGCGGCATAAAGTCGATTGTCGTCACCTAATGTCTCGCGGATTTGCGACAAATTTCGCAATTTCGTACGAAAATCAGCATTGACAGCGCGAAGATTTTGAACATCTCTTTCTAAACGCCGAATCCTTCGCTGTTGCTCGATGAGCTTACAAAACAACATTACCAAAAAATGAAAAACTTTTTCACTCATATGGCCCTCCAAACTTTCATTATCTTAGCGTATTCAGCCATATAAATATACTTGAAAAGTTCACAACCCATTTTCCTTTTCAAGCAACGCTCTCTTGGCATTTGGCCCGCGATTATACCCGCCCAGTGTGCCGTCAGATTTAATTACCCGGTGACACGGGATAGCAAGATCATAATTGGTACGCAAAACCGCTCCGACCGCCCGCGCCGCACCCCCAAAACCAGCGAGGCTGGCCACCTCTTTGTAAGTTTTAGTTTCACCTTTTGGAATTTTTCGCACAACTTCGAAGACTTTGTCTTTAAAAAAGACTTTCCGTCGCGCCCTCGCCTCCACCTGTTTTTTCTTTTTTAACGATTTTTGTCCTTGGAATGATTTTCTCATTTACTGTTTTTGATTCGATAACTCTTCTAAACGCCTTACCTGCGGACTCGCGATACTTGCAATAATCACAATCATCGCCGGGCGCCGGTATATTTTCGTTTTCCAAACATTCCTTGATTTTGTAAAGCGTCGGCTCAACCCAATCTGTATTCCCTGTGTATGGAATAATTGAAACATCAAACTCAAGCCTGCCATCGAAAGCCTCTCTGTCAGTTTTGCCGTTAACATACACAAAATACCCTGTATCGGAAACCTTGAAATTATTCTGGCGAAACAACCATTGATAAGTTTCCATTTGTCTTTTGTATCCATCTTGCCACTCCGCATCCAAATTTACTTCGCCATCCTTGCTCGTCGCTTTGTAATCGACAACAATAAGCTCTCCTGAAGGCTTCGCCCAAACATCGTCAACCCCGCCTCTTACAAACAGATTCGTCGGCTTGTGAATAAAACTGACTCCGGCGCGCAATGAATCTCTCCACTCGTCCATTTTTGGATGGCTAAACGGTACGGCATCGATGCCGTATTTTTTCATAAGAGGGTGCGCCGTTTTGCCCGCGCGATGTATATCAAATTCTTTTTTTAGTAAATTATCAACCGCGCTATTTAAGTTAAAAGGGAAACCGGGCGGACGAGCCACCCCAAGTTTATTGTCCGTATAAAAACAGCGAGGACACTCCAAAAACAAATCGATTTTTGAACGAGAAAGCTTCCAATTTGGACCGCCGTAATTCCAGTCCGGTTTTCTGTTGGGCTTATAATAGTTACTCATTTCAAATATATTTTGTTAACGCGCAAAGGCAGACAAAATGTCGGCTCCGGTTTTCGGTGGGTTGATAATATGTGCCTCCTCAATAATCTCATCAATTTTATTTTCGTCAAAACCAAGTTCTTTAAGCAAAGATGGATTCGTGATATCACGGCACAAAACAAGACCACTTTCTATCAGTTTATGTTTTTCGGTAAGCGAGAGAGACGAAATAGATGTTACGGGATGAAGACCGACATCTTCAATTAAATCATGAAGATTGCCGTCTTCGGGATAATTCCAGCCAACAATTCGTAATCCGGCACACGCGGCGTAGCTGATAGCCTTTTCGGTAAATTTGGTGTTGGTAATAAGCCACCCCTCATCAAGCTTTCTTTTTTTGCCGTAAAAAAAATCCACGCCCCGGAGATCATCAAAGCGGGCTTTTACATACAGAGCCACCTTCAAATCCGACTTCAGTCCGAGTTCGTTGTGAAATTTGGCCTCGACCATAAAAAGGCGATTCTCATTCCAAACAACAAGATCAACTTCATGTTCCGTACAATGACCTTTTATAAATTGATTGGTTTCAACATGAAAACTGCGTGCCCGAAAAAGTTCCGCCACGTATTGTTCAAACGGGAAACCGGACGGACCAAGATCGGCTAAAGCCCGTTTAAGAGAATATCGAGCGCCGGCAGGCTTTTCCATGCGCCCGAGTAGAAAATTGGCGTGATCGCGGATCATCGAAGTCGACATGCCGTCATCAATTTCCTTCGAGATGTGCTCCACGATGTGCACTGCGGTAGTTTTCGAAACTCCGGAGTTTTGCAAAGATGAAAAAAGTTTCTTGGAATCAAAAATTTCCCGTGTACCATCAGCTTTCGTCACATACAACTCTTTTGTCATTCCCATATTATACATCATAACTAAAGTCTAAATAGACTGAAATTGAAAACGATAACAACAACAAATATTGCCATCATTGGAGCGGGAAGCACGAAAAAATAATTCCATGTATAATCACCGTGTAACCACACGACACTAGTAAGGTTTTAGTTTGGTACACGTCATTTTATTAAGACTTCATGAATTCTGAGGGAATTATCAAAAAAGACATACTCGACAGCGCGCTACTCCTTGACTACGTCACGGAAGCTATTGTCGTATCCGACAGCGAAACTAGGGTGCTCTACGCAAACGCGGCAACCAAAAAATTGCTGGGCTTTGAGAATTTAAATCATGTAAAACTTTTTGACCTTGTGCACCCCGAGGACAAAAATAAAGTTAAGGAATACTATCAAACTTTAAAAAAGACGACGAGCCTTATCAGCATCAGAAGAATGAAAAAGAAAAGCGGCGAATACGCTATTATCGAGAGAAACGCCCGAATATTAGATGACGGCAGTACGATTTCTATACTTAGAGACGTAACCGAGCGATTTAATTTTGAGCAAAGAAAGGATACTTTTATATCTGTGGCCAGTCATGAACTTAAAAATCCGCTTAATAACATCAGTCTCTATAGCGAAATTGCGCAAAATTATATCGCTGAAGGGAATATACCAAAAGCCCGCTACGCACTGAAAAAAATTCTTCCCCAAATAGAAAAAATGAGCAACTTAATAAGTGATCTACTCGATTTGGCCAAAATCCAGGCTGGTAAACTTGAGTACCGAATGAAGTTATTCAGCTTGGACGAAACAGTAAGAGAAGTCGCGGATGAAGTAATAGTTTTTTCGAAAAAAAAATTCCACATTGATATCAGGGGAAAGATTCTGAACCCGGTTTACGGAGACAAAGACAAAATCAGCCAAGTGCTTCAAAATCTGCTTGCCAATTCTATTAAATATTCGCCTAGTCAAAACACTATAATCGTAAACGTATCTGAAAACGCCGAGACTGCTTCGGTAAGCGTAAAAGATTTTGGCATTGGTATAAAAAAAGAAGAACAAAATAAAATTTTCGAGAAATTCTACCAAGCTCCCAGTTCGTCAAGATACGCAAGCGGCATGGGAATCGGTCTTTTTCTATGCCGGGAAATCATAAAAAAACACGGCGGTCGTCTTTTCGTAGAAAGTGAATACGGAGCCGGCTCAACATTTACTTTTGTTTTACCACTTGGCAAAGTTGCTTCCTAGATTGGTAGATGTACTATAACGATAAAGAGGTCTTTAACAAAAGAAGGGGGAATAAATGAAATATGTTCTGTCTCATCGTCTTTATTTAGAAGGCGATACAATTCTACTTCGATTGAATATTCCAGACATCGATCAGCCGTTTTTGGATATGTGTTGGAAGGATCCCATAGTGCCGGATGTCTTTGACACTAAAAGGCCATTCAACGACATCAGTGACGAAAACAAGAGGGATGTAGTTCATCTGAAGTCTCATGGCTTTTACACGCGTCCGGAAGCACCAGAAAGTATGCGCCAACTGGCCAAAAAAATAACCCTGATTGCCTGTCCGCTTTCTACACCGGACATCCAAATCGGATTATTCGTGATGTTGATGGATTGGGACAAGAAGTTGTTCCATACCCGCTCTTATCTCACGGAAAAATACCGCCAACAAGGCAAGGGCAAGGAAATGAAAATACTGAGTTTTGAGTTTGCATTCGAAGAGCTCTTGTTCGATAAAGTTTGTTCTGGAGTCATTAGGCCAACCCGCAACAATATGCGAACGAACATTGGGTGCGGCATGGAAAGCGTAAACGTCGTTTTGCACCACTTCATGGTTCACGGCAGAGCTCAAGATTCAGTTGATTTCGAGATGAGAAAAGAAAAGTGGCGGGAATATTTAGAATTCTGCCAAACATACAACGTCAAACGAGCGTTTTTTGAGAGGCTCGAAAACGAAAATGGTTTCTTAAGCCGTCGAAAAGAACAAAATCGTTTGAGTTGCATTCAGATTGCGAGAATACTTTGCAGTTTGCCAAAAAGATATGGCTAGTTCTTTGTATAGCCCGGCTCCCTGAGCCGGTTTTTTTATAAATTTTTTCACGACTAAACGATTATTCCTCCGCCCAAACACTCTTCTCCTCGATAAATTACCGCAGACTGCCCAGCCGCCACAATTTGAGGCTCCTCAAAAGTTACTCCCAATTTGCCCTGCTTATTTGCCAATTCATAATTCATAATTCTTACGCGCTGAAGCGGTTGCCTGTAACGTATCCTTGCCGATATTTTTTCACCAATTCGTGGTCGATTGATCCAATTAACGTCTTTTACAATAATTTCGGTTACCGGCAAATTCTTGCGGATTTTTTCGTGCCCGACCATAATCTCATTTTTCACAATATCTTTCTCCCAAATGTAATACGGCGAATCATTCGGCGTCTTTTTTGTAATTGTAAAACCATGCCGTTCTCCCACGGTCAAAAACAAAGCTCCATTATGAAAACCTATCTCTTCCCCGCTTTCGCTAAAAACTTTCCCAGGCTTTGACTTGATGTAATGAGACAAAAAATCCTTAACATCTATTTTACCCATAAAACAAAGCCCCTGACTGTCTTTTTTGTCCGCTGTCGGCAAGCCAAAATTTTTAGCCAAAAGCCGAACTTCGCTCTTTGTGTATTGCCCGACGGGAAACAAAATATGCGAAAGCTGATCCTGACGAATATTCCACAGAAAATAGGACTGGTCTTTGTTGGAATCGAAACCAGCCAAAAGCCTGTAATTTTTAATTTTTGAATTTTGAATTTTTAAATAATTACCCAATTTCTCATTTTTTAAAAATTTGGAATTAAAAATTGTTAATTCTCGTATCGAACTTTGTTCGATACGAGCGTAATGCCCTGTCGCGACAAACTTTCCTCCATTCTTCATAGCCCAATCGTAAAATCCGCCAAATTTTACATGCTTATTGCACATAACATCAGGATTAGGAGTGCGACCTAACCTGTACTCGGCAATCATGTAATCAGCGACTTCTTTTTTGTACTCTTTTTCCAAATCAAGTGTGTAAAATGGAATATCCAAATGAGCGGCAACCCGCATAGCGTCCAGTCTCTCTTCCTTCCATGAACACGGAAGCCAATCCGGCGACCACGTTTTAATAAACACCCCATGGACGTCAAAACCGGCCTTTTTGAGCAAGGCCGCGGAAACCGATGAATCAACCCCACCGGAAAGGCCGACGAAAACCTTGGGTAAACGTTTAGGATTTAGCGTTAAGCGTTTAGTTTTGGATAATTGACGCGACATCAGACGCATGTTACTTTAATTTTAGACGGTCTGCAAATTTATGGAAATAATCCTATTATCAGATGGACTGCGCCATTACGCCAAGGTGGGGACTGACCTAAATCACCATGCCAGCTTTCTGGCAAAATTATGCGAGCCGGCAATAATTGAACTCAGCATGGATCAATGGGTATTTCTGCAAGGGCAAATTTTGCTAGCGGCTACAGACGCAAATCCTGACCAAATCAACAAAAAGGCACTGGGCCAGTTAGTACCGGTTGTGGCAAGCTTCCACTACCTCAACAACAAGTGCGGAACAGGCACACGGCCAACTTGAACAGAACGCAATCGCGTTCTTTTTTTACAAATTCCTAATTCATGATTCTCACAATTCCCGATTCTCGATTCACTGTTCTATCTCAGATATCTCTCCTTATTGATGACATGCTCATCGTGAGTCATCGCGTAATGCATAACCCCGTCGCGATCGGTCAAATAATACAAATACGACGTTTTTATCGGATTCATAGTCGCCACTATCGAGTCTAGCCCGGGATTGGAAATTGGGGTCGGAGGAAGCCCGGCCCTTGTATAAGTGTTATACGGAGAATCTTTTTCTAGATCATCCTTGGTTAATTCGAAAGTATTTTTACCGCCCGTGTAAAGAAAAGCCGCGTCAACTTGAAGAGGCATACCGATATCGAATCGTTTCCATAAAATTCCGGCAATTGTTTTTCTGGTGTTAAGAAGCCTTCCCTCTTCCTCGATGATAGAAGCCATCTTAATAACATCGGTAAGTGAACGTCCGAACTTTTCTATATCCGGTTTTAGGGGAGCTATCTTCTTCTCAAAATTGTCCAAAAAAATATTGAGTATCTGATCCTCGCTCGAATCAAAAGTAAAGTGATATGTGTCGGGAAACAAATAGCCCTCGCGACCAAGTGAAATCCTAAGAAACTCTTCTTTGTCAAAATTTCTTATCTTTTTTGACAATATTTCGGCAATCTCCCTTGCCGAAGTACCCTCCGGAATGACGACAGCAATATCGGAAAAACCCCTGTCTCCATTCACCAAACGGCTGGCAACAGTAAAAATATTTTGCTTTTTATCAAAAAAATAATCGCCTGCTTTAACCCCCTTTTGCCCGTCCAAAACACGCACCAACATTCTAAAAAGCAGGTCGGAACGAATAACGCCATTTTTCTCCAATATATCGGAAGCGGCCAAAAGAGAAGTACCGCTCGGTATCTCGACCACTTTATTTTGAGGAAAATTTGATGGCGCGGCGAAAGCCAATCTGTAACAAACAAGAACGGTCATGAGGGCAATCGAAGCAAGCAAAAAACGCCGCCGGCCGTATTCCGGCAATTGACGATACTTATCGAAAAAAAAATTTTCCTTTATGCCGTGCGGATTATCTATAGACATTATTGATCTAGAAGTTTTGGTTGCAAATAATATTTTGATTTTCCCCGTTAGAGTTTTGCTAAAAACCTCCAACTTTGACGCTTACGTTTTCGAATAACAAACTTTCCATTACCGATTGCACGTTATTAGCAAAACTCTAACGGGGCAAGTTCGACGGCGGCTCTGCCTTCTTGGAAGAAACCCTTTCGAGCGTAGGCGTTGCCGAAACACTTCCCGGGAAATGAAATATCGTGGCCAATTCTTCAGTCGTCAAAATGCAAGGCTCACTTTCAAAATTTTTGAACGGATATTGGAAAAAAGAGCGAAGCTTGTACGCTTCAAGCATTTCGATTTCCATGTGATTTCGGCGCTTTCTTTTATAATCTCTCCACGGCAAATCCGGATCAGTATACCATCCCAATCTAAATCCGTTTGAAGTATTGGAGTTGTACTGACGAAAACTGCCGATAAGTCCGGTCACGCTTATGGGATTGAACGCTTCTTTTTTGGCAATATAAAAACCTCGGATTGCTGTCTCGAATGGAAACTTTTCTTTGGATCTTTCGAGTGACTTTATCGACTCAACCTGGCCTGGTGTCGAGTGTGGCACACGCCTCACTATCCCCTCGCCCACTTCTTCTTCAACCATGGATTCTTCTCTTATTTTTTCGACTTCTTCGTCAATTTCCTTTTTCCAATCAGATTTTTTATTGAAGAATCTTCCGTCAATTAGCTTTTCACCGCGATGAGCCATAATCATTATCTGTATCCAGGCTTGTTCGCCCTTCCGGAGCGATCCCAAATACTCAAGCGTGGCCGTTATAGGATCGATTTTGTATTCTTCTTTAATATCAAGCTTATCGAGACCGTAATCAACATATGTTTTTATCGGATAAACCGATTCTTTCTCCTTGATAAAATATGTCGCCCAAAGCGGCAAATTCTCGGGATCGTGATACACCGAATCGGTATAATCCGCCACTTCGTGGATTTCGAGCGTAGGATATTGAGCATAAAGCTGGGCCTCTATCATGTTGCGCCACTTTCTAAGAGACCAAATGAAAATGTGCACCTCGCCCCCCAAAGACACGAGCTCAAAGGAAAACCAGGGTCTGACTTTCCCTTCCCAAAAGGCCTGCACAACCGTGGCCGATCCCGTTTGATATAGCGCTGTAAAAAATATTTCCATCGCGAGCGGGGACCTGTTTGTTTCTTTCGGAATTTTAATTTCCAAAAGAACCGAACCCTCTTTTTTAATCCAGTATGCCCGGACGTAACGCATGTAGTATATGAAAAAAACGCGGAAAAGAGCGATTGGAAGCCATATGGGCATCGTCACCGCCAAAATCCAAATGCCGTTCCTCACCACCGGCTGTTCCAAAATGGTGCTACCAAAAACAATGACCGTAAAAATGAACAAGACAACCGATACCCAAAACATAACGAACTGCCCCAAACTGTGCCATTTTTTTGGTATAAACAGTCCCTCGACAAAATCTATAAAATTGAAAATAAAGCCTTCCATCTAATTAGAAACCCGCCTGCCATCGCATCAAAGCGAAAGAAGTGAGCAAATTATCATTAGTAAAGAGGATCATTGTTTCTATCATTTTGATGTGCGTTTGCTCCGGCTTTGGCGGGCAGGCAGAAAACGCAATGCCCCCTTGGCAGAGCGAGTCTTATTGTTAATGTAGAAGTGTAAAAAAATATCATGGAATATATTTGAACTGTTTCCACTGCAAATCGGTTTATACCGGAACGTACCCACATATTGTATCTTAAAAACAGATGCCTTTCCAAGAACAGTGTTCCTAATGGGCACCATTGGGATTCCCCTTCCCAATGGTGCCCATTAGGAATTGAGAAATGCGACAAAAATCACCCCGGAAGCCGTACGGCTTCCGGGGTGATTTCGAAACTTCATCTTTAAGCTGTTGCCACAGGCACAGCCGAATATCGTCCCTCTTTATCTTTTTTGAAATACTTCAGGTTCTGCAAATTGACCACAATGGTATTTTCTTTGACATATCGCTCTTTCATAACCTTGTCGATAATCTCGAGTTTCGTCAAAGGACCATTCTTGTCCAAAACTTTTCGAATTACGTCCTTAACCACCCCGCTCATATAACCCCATTCTGCGAGAGCATAGAGACCTCTCCCAACCAGTACGAAGCGGGAATCCTTAATCAATTCGTTGTGAGTTGTGGCTACATGAGCTTTTTTGCCAAACAACTTTTCTATAGACTTCGCAACTTCTCGGAAATGAATTGGTGACCCGTGTTTTCGCAAAACCAAAAAAGCATAATCACGTATTCCTTTAGCGTGAATATTTGGAGAAGCGACAAGCCCCCATTCGCCAAGAGGATTTTTGCCAATGGTTTTGGAAATCGAAAGCCAGCGTCGGATTATATCTTCTTTCTTATAGTGATCGGCGACATCTTCAACATGAGTCAAAAATTGAGCCACGATATCCAGTTCGGAAATCAAGTGGTCATTATTAAGACCTTCATACAGTTTCTTGAGCGCCTTATGCACCTTTTCTGCCAACTGTTCACTGATAAACCAACGATGCTTAAAATGATCATCCTCCTTCTCTCGCTTAAAAACGTCGCCCAAGACTAGAAGAAAATGTATGTGATTTTGAGTGCTTTTATCATTTGAAATGTCGCTCAGTAAATCCTCTTCAGAAATGATTCCGCCCAAAGTTTCAAGCAATTTTTCCAATTCCGTAAAAGTTTCTTTTTCCTTTTCAAATTGATCAGCCTTTTTGATGCTGTGAATGGCGTAATTTTCGATCTGCCTCACGCGCTCGCGCGTAATGCCATACTTTTTGCCAATGGACTCCAGTGTTAATTTCACGGGATCCTTCCCTAGTCCAAATCTTCCGACTAAAACATCTCTTGCCCTTTCGGGGAGAACAGTCAACAAACGCTTTACGACCTGCTTTGGTTTTGAGTTAATCGTAATTTTTGCACTCATAAGTAGTTGGGCGAATTAAATGATAATTTATTATATGTTCTATCATCCTCAATAATAATAGTCAACACCATGATATGTCAAGGGCAAGCCCTGTTTTGATTTTTTGTGATAACCCAAGTTCGACACTGGTTTTAATTTTCAATCTTTTCGTAACTACTTTCTCACAGTCGACGAAACTCGATGATTTTAATCCGAAGACTTGATTAAAAAGTCTCATACCTTAAGATGAAGAAGGAGGAGTTCATGAATAAAAAAATCATTATCAGCCAATGGACAGAAAAGCTTGACCCCATAAGGCTTTTCTATAGAAAAATGGGCTATGTCATAGAAGAATCCTTGCAATCTTCGGACATGATTCTTGTGGCAAAATCCGGTAAGAAAATTCTGGCGGCTGGACGAATATTTAAAACCGAACATTTCAATATTGTCGATGACATTCAGATGTCCATAGCACACGAAAACATGGGCTTTGTTGAAGAGTTGAGGGATGAGATTGGCACCCGACTTGCGAGAGAAAGCTTTTTAATCACTCGTCTACGCCATGCAGACTTTTATGTCCCGATAATGTTTCGCAGAATTTCGGAGTACCGCGCTCCAGCCATTCTCGTGCAAAGGATTTGCCGCCGCAGAGAAAAGCACAGAGACGAAGAATTTACCATTATGCGCCGCATGCCTTGCTATTGCTAAACCCGCACGAAATGTGCGGTTTTTTTTCGCTTGTTCAAACTGGATTATTTAGGATGCCTCGGCAATTTTTATACTTTGCAAAGTCATCATGATTTTAAACTGCATATGGAAATCACCCGAACACATAAAAACGCGCAACAAAAAATAATAAATTGTCTCTTCTTCTGCCTGTGGATACACGCAGACAAGCATCCCCGCCCTAAAGGGACGGGGAATTCTCCCCTCCCCCAATCAAAAATTGTCCGCAAGATGTAAACGGTCACCGGACATAAGTCCGGTGGTTCTTGCTTGTAAGTTGAAGTGGTTTAATAATGTTACTATAGTAACATTATTAAACCACTTCAAAAGTTTAAAAAAATTCTCGAGACTTTTGGAGAAATTCTTTCAGCTTTTTTGCATCAATTCGTCTTAAATATTTCGACAGGAGGACATTCTTCGAAAGTCAAAGGATTGTCTCTCTCCTGCGTCCCGCGCCATCCACAGGCCACTAGCCCCCTCACACTCCCGCGTAAATTTTTTATACGACAAATTGGGAGATTTTAGGGGGAATGCAAAGCTTTAAACCATCTCTCGCCGTTACATTGCGGATAAAATCTAAACAACAAAATTTATCAATCTTCCTTTTACATATATTGTCTTTTTAACTTCTTTCCCCGAAATCCACTGCACAATCGACGGAAGTGACTTGGCCATACTCACAACCTCTTTTTCGGAAATATCGGAACTAACTTCAAGTTCTCCGCGCACTTTACCGTTAACCTGAATTACGATTTTTATTTTTTCCGTCAATATTTTTGCCTCATCAAATTCCGGCCATTTGGCAAGACTAACCAGATCTTTATGGCCAAACATAGACCATAATTCTTCGGCTATGTGCGGGGCAAACGGTGCGATAATTTTTATGTACAACTCAAAAACTTCTTCCGGCACATCGAGCTCCGCATCCATTTCATTGGCGCAAATCATTAGAGCGCTAACGGCGGTATTGAAGCGCATACTCTCAATATCTTCCCCCACCTTTTTGATGGTCTTATGAATAGTTGCCTGCAATTTGGCATCGTCTTTTTTCTCGATCTTGACTTCGCTATTTTTTATTTTCTGCCCTATTCTCCAAACTTTTTCGAGAAATCTTCTGACCCCCACGAGACCATCAGTTGACCAAGCAATCGCCTGGTCAAAGGGACCCATAAACATTTCGTAAATTCTGAGGCTGTCGGCACCAAACCTTTCCACAATCGATTCCGGGTTTATGACATTTCCCTTAGATTTTGACATTTTGACTCCGCCTTCGGCCAAAATAAGTCCGTGGGTCGTTCTTTTTTTGTACGGTTCTGACGTGGGCACATAACCCAAGTCAAACAAAAATTTATGCCAAAAACGCGAATACAAAACGTGCAGGGTGACGTGCTCCATACCACCGTTATACCAGTCGACAGGGCCGGGAGAAGCGTTTAGCGTAGAGCGTTTAGAGTTTAGCTCTGAAGAAATGCCGGACCAATAAGCAAGCTTTTCCGAGCCGACAAATTCTTTTTTGTTTTTTGGATCAACGTAGCGAAGATAGTACCAGGAAGAACCGGCCCAGTTTGGCATCGTATCAGTCTCCCTCCTTGCCTTGCCGCCACAACGCGGACACTTGGTATTTACCCAACTAGAAATTGACGCAAGCGGAGATTCCCCCGTATCAGTCGGCTGATATTTTTCAACATCAGGCAATTTAATCGGCAAACTTTTGAGCGGTAAAGCCACAATTCCCTCGTCGTCAAAAATTTTCAAAATTTCCGGCTCGATATCACCGCGAAAATGCCTCTTTGTGGGACTAGCCAAAATCATTTTGGCATCGAAAATTCTGACAAGCTCCTCAGCCTGTTCTTTTGGTATAGTCGAAAAACTTTCATCTGCTAAAACCACAAATTCTCCCGCCGCTTTTTTAATCTTCGAAAAATTAAACTTCCAGTCATCAGCATTAGCCACTTCAGGCCTCTCCTTGTCAGTAAACTTCGGCTTCAGCACAGAGTCCACAAAAATCGCCTTGTGGATTTTTGTCTTGGTCTTTTCAAGCACTCTCATCATTACAGCACCGCCCAAACTGGAGCCAATTAATATTGTATCCAAAGCTTCCCCAGACACCTGGTGTCTGTTTCTACAGACACCAGGTGTCTGTAGAAAATCTAGAACCGCCTTGGCCTGCTCTTTGACCTTCGGATGATTTGGATTCGGCAAATCCGGACAAAAGACCCTGTGCCCTCTTTTTTCGAGTTCAGATTTTAGCCATGGCCGCCAAGCTTCACTACCAGAAGTGCCATACCCATGAAGCACAACTATGTTGTATTTCCTGTCCTTGCAATCGTCGCAAAATACGACAGGAATCGGCTCACCCCAATAATGCTGTCTCGAAAAAATCCAATCGCGCAGTTTGAATTTGGTCACTTTCCTGCCCCCAACAGTTTTTGTTATGTCCCATTTAGCATCTTCCGAATCCATGCCGTTAAATTTAACCGAATTAACGAGTTTTCCGGATCCAATGTAAGCATTTTTATCAATTTCTCCGCCAATTATTACCTCTCTGATGCCCAGATTATATTTTTTGGCGAACTCAAAATCTCTCTCATCGTGCGCGGGAACAGCCATAACCGCGCCAGTACCATATTCGGCCAAGACATAGTCAGCGATCCAGACCGAGACTTCCTCACCATTAGCAGGATTAATGGCTTTAACACCTTTCAATTCCACTCCAGTTTTTTCCTTACCCTCCGCAGTCCTTTCAATCTCCGATTTTTTCTTGGATTCATTGATATATTTTTCTACCTCTTCCCAATTTTGAATTTTAAATTGTAATTTTTCATTTTGATTTTTAAATTTTGCATTTGCGACCTCCGGCGCCAAAACCAAATGCGTTACGCCGAAAAGCGTATCCGGCCTCGTCGTAAAAACCTTAATTCCTAATTCATAATTCATTATTCGGAATTCAATTTCCGCTCCCTCCGATCTGCCTATCCAGTTTCTCTGTTGAAGTTTTATTTGCGGCAAATAATCTACCGTATCGAGGTCTTTATCCAACCGGTCGGCATATTTAGTTATAGCGAGCATCCACTGTTCTTTGTTTCTTTTTTCCGTAGGCGTGCCGCATCGCTCACAATTACCATCCACCACTTCTTCGTTAGCCAAAACAATCTTGCAAGATGGGCACCAGTTTACCGGCATCTTTTTTTTGTACGCCAAACCACGCTTTAGGAACTGGAGAAAAATCCACTGCGTCCATTTGAAATATTCCGGGTCGGTAGTATTTATTTCCCTATTCCAATCAAAACCAAACCCAATCGACTTCAACTGATCTCTGAAAGTGTCCGTGTTTTTCTTTGTAACAACCGCGGGGTGAATTCCAGTCTTAATGGCATAATTTTCCGTAGGCAACCCAAAAGCATCCCAACCAATAGGATAAAGCACATTGAATCCCTCCATGCGCCTTTTCCTCGTAATTATGTCCATAGCCGTATTTGAGCGTATGTGGCCGACATGAAGACCCTCTCCGGAGGGGTACGGAAATTCGATTAAACCATAAAATTTAGGGTCTTTTGACGCATCTTTGGCTCTAAAAATCTTTTTCTTTTCCCATATCTTCTGCCATTTTGCCTCTATTTTTTTGGGGTCGTATTCGTTCATAGTTAGAACCAAATCATACAGCGACTGGGCGGTTTTATCAAAGGCGCCCGCCGCGTACTCGCGGCGGGCGCCTTCTACCTACTTCTCATTATCGACTTTAGTACACCGGCTTTGGAACAACCGTTCCCTTTGGCTTCACCGGATAAAGTTCCTCATCAACCACCCTTTCAAAACAAGTTCTGCCTTCCCCGTGTTTCCAAGAATCATTTCCTCTTACAATAGTCTCATACGGAGAATACGTACCCTCGCGGCCAGGCAGAGAAAAGGTGGCGCACAACTCAAAACTTTTCGGACCAAGCACTTTAAATTCGTATGGAGCCTCTGTGGCCGGATCAACTGGAGCTTTATAGCCGGAAATGCTGTCTGAAAGCGCGGCCAAATTTTCAGGCAATTTACCCTTTGCCTGCCAGAAAAAAACGACATTGTTTTTGATATTCTCTAAATCGTTAACCTTTTGATCATCGAATCGGCGGAGTCTCTCGGTCATGGGCGAACCAATAACCGTAAAAGCCCAGACGAGAGATGCGACAACCAATATCGAAGTGCCAATGGCAAAATAATTGCCCACTTTATTAATGACCCCCTCATTCCGTAAATCATAAAAGTAATAACCAAAAACTGCTCCAACCACAATTAATAGAGCCAGCACTTTGAGCAAAAACTGAGTCGCCAAATTTCCATCCAAAAATCTGTTTATGAGAAGAATAAGATCAATAACTGCCGCTAGAATTGAAAGGAAAAGCGTCAGATAAACCAACCATTTGCGTACCCAAAACTCCCGCCTCGCCGGGTCTGTCTCAAAACTTTTTCTGATGTAGCGCGTAATTAATATGTATATCGGGAAGAAAACCACCAATGTAGCGATTGATGCCTGGATAGGTCCTGAATATCCTTCAGGATATTGCATTCGTACCAAAGGATCAGGAAAAACCCTGTTGATAGTTTCAAATAGCAAATTCAGCAAACTAATAACCCCCGCATAGAGAGCAATCAACCAACCGACATTCAAAAAAAAGTCTTTCGGCGTAACTCCTACCTGACGTGTTCCGGAAACATTTTTATTTTCCATATTTGTGTTCATAAGTTCATAAACAATAATTACTGCAGAGTAAGACTACTACAACTAATAGTGCAATAACAGTCATGAACTAATCATGAAGTCTTTCTAGTTGAGCGTCCAGGTTGCCAAGATCTTCTGCATAGCCTTGTCAAAAACCGGCATGGAAGTTATCTGGAACAAATGACCATTGGCCGCAAACCAAATCTGCCGATTTGTTTCCGAATTCCCTTCCTCGCCATCAAGAAAAGTCGTGCCCTTGCCACGGCCTTCGCCCAAATTTACCTCCTCCGGTTTTTTTATCACCATATCGGGAATATCTTTAAGAATACGCTCTGGCGTAATATCCGCGTTTTCTTCCAGAAATTCCGAGACGATGATCTGGAATCCCAAGCCCGTACCATTTTGTTCGAAGATAAACATATCACCTGTGTCGCTTTCAGGATCGGCGGGAATTAGAATCGGCTCGAGACCCGAGGGATATTTGAGAGAAAATCCGTAAGTGGGATCCTCGTATATCTCGCTCAAGTCTGCATTAGCAAAAGCGTCCGCCTCGTCTTTGAGACTCGTATCGGTTAGAGATGCGCTATCCGTATTTCCGGAATTTTCGCCGACAACTGTCGGAAAAACAGAACCGTTCGTCTTGTACAGCCAATATCCCAAAACCACCAATATGAGGACTACTATTAGCACCAAAATTTTTTTCATTTTCAGCAATTTACTGATAAGAAATGTGCACTAGTTAGTATAAAACAAATCGCGGCAAAAATGTACGTCCACTCTAACCAAATTTCGTAACCTTGACATTTTCTCAAATTATAGGATAATCGTAGATATGCAAACAGCTCTTTGGCTACTGGTAGGGATTGGCATCATCGGAGGCATAGTACTCATCGCTTCGTTGGTGATCATTCTTAAAAAACCGACGCCCACCTTCAAACTCGATGGATCGTCACCCGAAACACCAAAAGCTAATCCCTAGGATTAGCTTTTTTCTAAACGCACTAGTCCAATTCCAAATTCCTAATGAATTCCTAATGTGAATTCCTAATGGGCACCATTGGGAATTCCGTTTGCATCTTGCGGGCTGACTCCTTTGTTGACTCCAGTATGTGGGAAGGTCAGACACTCCCACCTGCACAGTTGTACAGACCTGGTCTGATCACCAGATGATCAGACCAGGTCTGTACAACTTCACCCTCATTCCTCTAGAGATAATCGCTTTATATAATCAACATCACCAATATCGATTCCACTGGCTTTGCTTTTTCTGCCAATTATCATATCTCTGCAAATATCATTAAATTCCTTTGGTCCCCCGACCATTTCTTTTAGTAACTTTGTGTCCACGATAGGAGATTTCCTCGTACCGCCGTAGTCCCCCAAACTGGAAAATGGATACTGAATCGCCCATTCCCAGGCAACATCAAAATTTTTTGCACACCAAGTGTAACCTTTTGGGTGCATCTCGAATGTATTTTTACACATTACATATGCGGCGACCCAGCGCAGATATTTGTCCGAATCAACTACTCGAGCCTGATAGGGACCCTGAAATATCCCTCCTGTTTCTTTATACCGTTCATTGTAATACCTGGCGCGGCTTACTCCTAACTTTTGCATAAATGCCGAAATCCCTTTTTCAACAATTTCAGAATGCAAATTGTGATCATGATTATCGAGCAATGTAAAAGCCGCAATAGAAACCAGCGGCCTGCGCACAGGCCAATTTTTTGGCCACTCAAACAATTTGATAGTCCCAACCGTCAACATCAAATCAATATCCCTAAGAGTTGTATTGTGCGCATGCTCGTCATTCAAATAATATAGGGTTTTCAAATATCGCCATCGATCGGCATCTCCCCTTATGAAAGGCATGCCTCTACTACCTCGACGTACAGTATGGACAATATTTCCTTTAACCCATTTTTCTTTTCTCATAAACAAATTTTAGCAACGTCCACCCATGATGTACAGACCAGGTCTGATCATAAGTACGGTGATCAGACCTGGTCTGTACAACTTGTTGCCCGCTATCTTCCCATGTTATATAACTGCTTCACTTCACTCGCACTAAGCGCCCTGTTGTAGATGCGGACGTCGTCGATGAGGCCGTTAAAGTTGATTGTTCCCGTGTATGAGTATGCGCCAAAGGTTAAGTTTTGAGCATTTGCAGGAGAAAAACCAGTAACCGGTGTAGGAGTACCGCAGACACTATCTATACAAGCAACGATATAGCTTCCATCATAATAGGCCGTAAATAGAGACCACTTATCGTTTGTTATCACCCCCTTACTGGCTGTCTTTTGATTTCCGCTTCCATCATAATAGGCAAAAATCAGGTTACTGCCATTTCTAATTAAATAAAAACCAGTGCCTGTTAAGTCAGAACTAGTATGTTTGGTTATAATTCCTTGAGAATTGGTTTTTGCAGATTTTACCCAAGCAGATATAGTAAATTGCCCAGAAATTTGAAGAGCACTGCTATTGCCCGTCTTTACATACTGCGTACTCCCATTAAACTTCAACCCCTGCCCAATCTTCCCCGCCACCTTCATCGAACTTGTAGCATTAGTCGGCTGTAACAATCCATGGTTGCCATTGCCCGACACATCCTTAATGTTGGTCGCAGTATCCTTCCCATCAAACGTCCAGTAGCCCACCAACCCCTCTTTCAAACGATTAACAGGAGTTTTGTTAATCGTGGCCTGACCCATGTTGTACAGAGCTTTGATTTCTGAAGGATTGAGGGCGCGGTTGTAGATGCGGGCTTCATCCAAAACACCTTTAAACCAAGTGACGTTTGCCCCATAATTTACGGCTCCTATGGTAACTCCGTTTGTAGCCGTGATTGCCCCCGTATCTAAAGTCATCGTTTTTGAAAATGCACCGTCAATATAAAGTGAAAATGTTGCTCCCTCTCTAGTTCCGACCGCATGATGCCAAGTATTATCCGCCAAAGTTGTAACAGTAGTTGCGGTTTCAGCAGATGTATCGGTTTTTGCCCTAAATCTCATGCCAGTTGCTGTGTGTTCCAGTGTTATCCCAGAAAGTGAACCAACACCAGCCGCCCCATACGCAATCGAGCTACTATACGAACTCGAAATCCTATTTGGTTTAAACCAAATAGACATCGAATAATTTTGACCAGGTTGAACGGATACAGCATTTCCGCCCTTCACGTACTGATTCACCCCATTAATCTTAACCCCCTGCCCGATCTTCCCCGCCACTTTCATACTGGAGGTGGCGTTGGTGGGTTGTAAGAGGCCGTGGTTTCCACTCCCACTCAAATCCGCCACGTTGTTATAAAGAGTATTGCCATCAAAACTCCAATACCCCACCAGTCCTTGATTAAGTCTGACAGGTTGTATTTTGTTTACGATAGTCTCCCCACTTTTGTAGAGGTTGTAGACTTCGGTGGCTGATAGCGCTCTATTATAGATACGCACGTCGTCGAGGGAACCCAGGAAAAAATACTGACTACCGTTACTACTCATTTTGAGTCGACTTGACCCAGAAACAGAACCAAACCCTGTAATATCGGTACCAACCCCCACGGCAACTCCATTCACATAACCTATCATTCGGTTGGCACTCCTATCCACAACAACAAAAAGGTGTGTCCATTTGTTATATATTCCTAAAGCGCGCAAACTAACTTGCTTAAGAGGAGATACGCCATCAGAAATATTTGCCGTCCAAGCCGCACTACCGAGTTCCATATCAAATCCGTTTATGGACACACTACTTCCACCCTTCCAAATAGGTATATCGTAAGTACTTGAATTTCCAGTGGGATTCACCCAAACCCCGTAACTAAATGAACCAGTTCCAAAATTTAATGTCGCAGTATTCCCCGCATCCACATACCCACTACTCCCATCAAAACTAAGCGCCTTCCCATGCTTCCCCGAAACCCAGGTTGGTTTGGTGGTGCCAGAGAGGGTGCCGCGATTGTCGTTGATACTTGCATCCGCCGCTGTCGTTCCCGATCCCTCGTCGAATTTCCACCAACCGACAAGACCCGTTTCGGTGCCGGGACGGAGGGTGGCCGCCTTGACCACTCCTGGGGCCGTGGCCAAGGCGGCCACGGCAACAAGCACGGCGACACCAATGGTGTCCATTAGCACCCTGCGCCTCTCCCCACCAGCACCCCTGGTGTCATTACCACGCCCGTTTTTTGTTTTGTTAATCAATTTTGATGTCATAAATTCCTAATGGGCACCATTGGGAACCCAAAAGGCTGACTTCCCAATGGCACGCTGACTCTTATTTCCCAATCGTTTTTCATTTGACTTTCATGTGTAATTTGATAACATAATTTAGTATCACCAACAGAAAAGACAACCCTACAAGGTTCCATCCTTGCGGGGTCTTTTCTTATATTCCAGTTTAGTTTTCAATTCATTCATAAATCTCAACGACGGTCGGAAAAGTTTGTTTTTTAACAATGCCGAAAACTTCATTCTATTCGGAATTAAAAGCGCGCTTAATTTGTCTTTTTCTATCAAATATTTGATTATGCAATGAAAATCCCCGTCGCCCGTCACGATTACAGCCCTATCATATTCGTTAAAATCTATCATCGCCTGTAAAACGAGCTCCGCATCACAATTCCCTTTTGTAGTTCCATCCTTATAGATAAGTGTGGGTTTAAAAACACAAACAAATCCCGCTTCCTGCAAACCTGTATATAAATCACTATTGCCTTGAATAAATCCGATAAATAAGTAGGCTTTTGCAACTGAGTATTTTTCGCTTAAATAAATTCTAAACCGGCGCCAGTCCAAATACCAACCAAGCGCCTGAATACTTAAATTCAAATTTTGGCTGTCTATGAAAGCGTAATTGTTTGGCTTTTTATTCATAAATCGTAATGTGGCAATCGGCACCATCGGTATAATTACCCCGCCCGTTTTTTGTTTTGTTAATCAATTTTGATGTCATAGAGAATTCTTGTTAACTCCAGGAGTCAACAGCACCTCCCATAATTTGTAATTCATTATTCATAATTCATATTTTACCGGCCAATGTTTGAAGTTGTACAGACCAGGTCTGATCATAAGTACGGTGATCAGACCTGGTCTGTACAACTTGTTGCCCGCTATCTTCCCATGTTGTACAAACTTTTAACTTCACTCGCACTAAGCGCCCTGTTGTAAATGCGGACGTCGTCGAGAGTACCCTTCAGATAATAAGAACCAGGAGATGCATCCATGCCTAATTTTAAAGTATAGCCTCCGGAGCCAACATTACCAGAAATACTTTTGGCAACAGAATTTACATAGGCTCCATTTTTATAGGACGTAATTCTGTTAGCATCCAAAGTAATCACGATATGATTCCATTTTCCTAAACCTGATGTAGCCCCCGAAGACCACGCCTGTTGGCTAGTTCCGTTTCCCCAATAAAAAATACCGTTATTTAAAGTCATAGCGTATCCTGACACACCATTCCACCTCATATTCCCAATATATGATTCCGCATTCTTATCATTCCGAATCCAGTATGTGAGCGTCATGGCATCAGTAACATCAACTTTACTGACAGCCGCCACAGATTGTGTACTCCCATTAAACTTCAACCCCTGCCCAATCTTGCCCGCCACCTTCATCGAACTTGTAGCATTAGTCGGCTGTAACAACCCATGATTCCCATTCCCCGACACATCCTTAATGTTGGTCGCAGTGTCCTTCCCATCAAACGTCCAATAGCCCACCAAGCCCTGATTCAAACGATTGACCGGAGTCTTGTTAATCGTGGCCTGTCCCATGTTGTACAGAGCTTTGATTTCTGAAGGGTTAAGTGCGCGGTTGTAGATGCGGACGTCGTCGATCAAGCCGTTGAAGAAGTTAGAGGCGTTTGCTGAACCGCTTAATGTATAGGAGCCAACCCTTAAGCTTTTGTTGGTTATTGCGTTGAAAGCAGCGGCACTAGAGATATCCACTGGAGTGCCATCGCTGCTCCCATCCACATAAAGGGTCATCTTCCCTGTCCGGTTCCAGGTGCTGACAATGTAGTGCCATTTGCCGTCGCTAATTGAAGTGTTGGATGTTACGACGTTAGATGAGCCGGTGTCGAAGACTGCCTGGGCTTTTTGGTTATTTAACACTAATGCCCAGCGTCCATCGTCGGCGCTGCTATCAGCTTTCTGGACAATTCCTGTATAACTGGTCGTCTTGTCCGCAGTCTTCACCCACACAGCTACCGACCAGTTCGAAAGGCCGATATCCAGAACGTCGCCGTGTTCAAGGTAAGTGCTGCTCCCGTTGAACTTGAGAGCTTGGCCGAGTTTGCCGGCCACTTTCATACTGGAGGTGGCGGTCACGGGTTGGAGGAGGCCGTGGTTTCCACTCCCACTCAAATCCGCCACGTTGTTATAAAGAGTATTGCCATCAAAACTCCAATACCCCACTAGTCCTTGATTAAGTCTTACAGGTTCTATTTTGTTCACCACCTGCGAGCCTGATTTGTAGAGGTTGTAGATTTCGGCGGCCGACAGCGCGCGGGAGTAGATGCGGACGTCGTCGATGAGGCCGTTGAAAAATTTATTTGTTCCATCATAATTTTTTCCAATTACTAGATTATTAGAACTGATAGGTATTGTTCCGACGTATGGTGCTGGAGTACCGTCGGCAATTCCATTGACATACATACGCACATTCGACCCATCAAATGTTCCCACAATGTGATACCAAGCACCTTGTTTCAAGACGGTGTTTGAAATTGAAGCCGCTGCTGTGACGCCAGTTCCAATTACAAATTCAATGCGTCCATCCGTTGAATAAGTTTGCAGTTGATAAGCGTTTGTACTGACTTGTTTAGAAATTATACCGTTATATCTTAAAGTCTTGGGGTCAACGTTATATTTTATCCATACCGAAGCGGTAATCGCGGTTGTTAAATTAACGCTCGACTGATTCCCCGCATCCACATACCCACTCGTCCCATCAAAACTAAGCGCCTTCCCATGCTTCCCCGAAACCCATGTTGGTTTGGTGGTGCCGGAGAGGGTGCCGTAATTGTTTTTGCCGCTAAAATCATTGGCACGCAGTCCAGTGCCTTCGTCGAAAGTCCAGTATCCGACAAGACCAAGGTTGCTCGCGGCACGGAGCGAGACGGCGGTAGCGGCGTTTGGAGCGAGAGCGACAAACGTTGCCGACAATCCTACGAGTCCCGTCAATCCTATTTGTGTTATTTTTTTTGCAATTTTATGCATTATTGTATTTGCGGAAGTGTTTAATGGACATATCAGACCTATCAGACCTATTAAACTTATTTGACTTATCTTGTTCATAGATTTTGCGACCAGCTACTCCAAATTTGTTTTTTCTTCTCTTCCTCTTTTTTTTGTTTCATCTTGTCTTCCCAGCTATCGCCTGTAGCATATTTTTCTTCCAATGCCCGAATTTGCCGGTCCAAAAGATAATTACATTGGTTGATAGTGCAAACCATGGCGTTCCCAGCCGTAGCAGGGTCAGAAAGATAGACCCTGTAAGGTTGATAGGACTTATCGGACTTATATGTCCCACAAGACTTATTCTGATAGACCAAATTTCTCACCGCCTTGGCTTCAAGAGAATCGCGCTCCCAAAGCAACAAACCCCTCTGGCGAAGAAAGTCATGGTAATCCTCAAGAAGTTCCGCAAATGAGGCGCGGGCAACGCCTAGCAGTTTCAGTTCGTTTTTGCTTGATGTTTTTTGCTCAACTCCTTCAACTATATTTTGCTTGCCGGATCGGGCGGCTTGTTCCATTTGATCCTTTGTGCGTGATTTTGAATCTATATACCGCTCTACAAACTCGACGGTAAAATCGTGGATGATAACAGCGGACTGATAAGATTTTAGATCGCGGAAAGACATAAGTACTATAGGTCAATAAGTTTTATAGGTCTAATAAGTCAATAAGTAAAATAAGTCGACTAAGACTATTGCTCGGGGGTCGTTGATGCCGTTTCTTCCGTTAAATCGGTCGACGTCGAAACGGGTTCAATAATTGGGTCCGGGTCGGCTTCCTCGGTTACGGTCGAATCGGGCGGGGTTTCTTCGCCACCGCCAACAGGGTGGACGATTACCGTTCTTGTCGAAGTCGAGAAGTTCATAGCGCCGTCGTGCGCTGTCCAAACCACTTCATACGTGCCGGCTGTCGTCGTGTCTACGTTATTTGAGTAAAGGTCGGGGAGAATGTCTGCTCCGGAGTCGTCTGTGGCTGTCGCGCCGACGTCGTTGTAGGAAGTGCCGACTGTGATTTCCGCGGGGTTGTTGCCAAGGAGAGTGATGACTGGCGGAGTAGTGTCCGAAAACGAATTATGAATTATGAATAATGAATTATGCGGGGAAGAGGAAGAACCGCAAGCACCCGGGGTGGAAGTGGAAATGCCGTTATCATCAACCGAAAGACAGAACGGCTTCCCGGAGGGGCTGTAGAGCGTGACGCCTGTTGGTTTGTCGGCGGAGCCGACGGTGAGGTCGCCGGTCAAAATATTCGTAAATTTGGAAACCGTGGCGGAAAGACGAACGCCAAGAGATTCGAGCCACGTGGAAACGGTGTCGACAATGGTGCCCATTGCCAAAGACTCCCCGGCAATGGGCACCATTGTCGGAGTGGAAGAAGCGATTGATTCAAGAATTTTAACTCTGGCATCCAATTCCTGAATTGCTTTGGCCAAGACTGCGGTGAAATTTTCGTATTTGAATGTGCGCGCCTTTCCATCGGAGCCAAGACCGACAAGGCGCGGATCGATGAGTTCAGCCTCTTCGGCGATAAAGCCCAACTGTTCTGTCGAAGTGGCCGTTGTTGAAGCAAGCTGATTGTAGAAGAAAGAAACGGGGCGGAGTTTGAGTACAGTGTCCAAGCCTGACATATCGAAGTCCCTGATGTCATGCTTGAATTTGGCGGATGAAGTGACACAGCCCGCGGCCACGGTGTCGGCTATCAATTGGCCTGCGTCGTCCATACAAATGTCGTAGGTTTGATTGACTCCGGACGTGATGAGGTTGGTCATGTAAACACGGCCGTGCAGATTGCTCTGCCCCTGAACGGAGAGAACAGCCGACGGGGTCGTGGTGCCGATTCCGACAAGACCGTTTAGATCGACAATAAAGGCGGTCGAGGTGGCGGAAGCTGTTGATGTGCTGATGACAAAGAGAGGCATGTTGGAAAGAGAATTGGTGGAAGTGGCCGCGACAGAAAGCATAGCCCAGGGGCTTGTCGTGCCGATACCGACAGCGTTACCGCCTCCGAAAATAGCGTCATAATTGGACGAACCGCCGGAAATCGCAGAAACGTATAAGCCGATGTTTTTTGAAAGCGCGCCGCTCCATGAACCGGTCGACTGGATGTTAATGCCTGTCTTCGTTAGCGAGGCCGTGGAAGAAGTTGCCTGGTTTGAAATATTAAAAGCGTTATAATCTGCTGTTTTTCCTGTTGTAAACGGAGTCGTTGAACCGGCGAAAACATCGAGCATGGCGAGAGGAGTCGTCGTGCCGATGCCGACGGCAAGATCATTTCGGATTCCGCCTACCCCATCGGCCGTGGCATAGACCGTGAGAATGGAGTTGCCGTTTATGTTTGAGCTGTAACTTTCTGCTGTGCCTGCAGTGGACGCGCTAGAAACAGGCATATCAACAAAAGTGACGGTGCCGGCATCCGAATCAAACATGAAGTTGCCCATCGAGAAACTGTCCGCCGAGACAATGCCCGAAGAGTGATCGTACTCGAATGCTCCGCCGTCAATTGAGAATCCGCCCGTGAATGTCGAAGTGGCTTTTTGACCGGAGACTGTGGTGATGGAGAAGATTGGGGACGCCGTCGTTGACGTGGCGATAGACCAGGAGTAGTTAGTATTGTCGATAATCGTCGAAGTAGCCGCCTTCAAATATTGAACGGTCAACGACGGCGCCGAACTCGACGCAAATCTGATTACGTTTGAGTTTAACCACGTGTCGCCATCGACGGAAAGTTTAGAAAATGGAGTGGTGGTGCCGATGCCGACGTTGCCGGAATCCTTAAATGTAACTAACTCATTTGTTCCTGCCCCATTAAAAATGTACATACTCGCTCCAACTATGGGTAGATACCAATTCAAGTTATTTGAGGCTGTTATACCAAAGATTGAAGACCTTGAGCCTCCGCTTTGTAAACCGCTAAAGTATTTAGCATTCGCAAGTGTCAGATTGTCAGAAAAGAACGCATCACCCGTTACCTGTAATTTGTATGTTGGCCCCGCCGTCCCTATCCCCACATTCCCTGTCGGCCCTATATATAGAGCAGTCGAGGTCCCCGCCCCGCTCGTTGATGACGCCACCACAAACAACGGGGTCGTTCCGCCGCCCAAAGTATTTTCCACCGATAGTTTGGCGTAAGGAGATGTGGTGCCGATGCCGACATTTTGACTATTAAAATAAGAAGTTCCATTAGCCGACAATTTCACCCTCGTGGATCCGTCTGAAGTACCCTTCATTAAGATATCAACATCATTAGAATTGGTAGTAAAATGTATACCGACAGACGAATTTTGATTTTGAATTACCCTTATAATGTCTCCTGTCTGTGATGATGCACCTCTTACAATAAAGCTTGGCTGACTGGATGTTTGGTTCGTAACCTGTACTTGCGCTGCAGGATTTAGAACGCCAAATCCTGTATTGCCAGTTGCATACAAACCACCCTGTATAGATAATCCTGCTTCTGGCGATGTCGTCCCAATCCCCACCTTGCCGTTGCTGTCTATTATAAAAGCGGTCGAAGTAGCGTACGCGGACGATGAAGAAGCGACACGCAAAAGATCAAAAGTTGAACCTGGTCCACCTGTCAGATTGAATCCGACTTGCGAAGTGGTGGCTTGAATTGAAAGTGTGGCAAAGGGCGAAGTCGTCCCGATACCGACAGAAAGAGTGTTGACGCCCCCGCCGCCGTCCGCCTCGCCATAAACCGTGAGCACCGGAGTTCCCCCCACTTTTGCCATGTACGCTTCGGCTGTGCCGGCGGCTGGGGTCGAAGAAACCGGCAAATCTATCCACTGCACAACTCCGGCATCGCTATCAAAATTGAGACCGCCGTAAACAAGGTTGTCTATATTTACTTCGCCCGAATAGTGGTCATAACTAAACGCCCCGTCATCAATCACAAACCCGCCCGTGAATGTCGAAGTGGCTTTTTGACCGGAGACTGTGGTGATGGAGAAGATAGAATTGAGAGCGGTTGAGGAAGTAGCGATGCTCCAAGAGCCAGGAGTGTTGTCGACGATTGTGGTCGTAGCGCGATTCAGCAAATTGATAGTGCCAACATTCCAATTGAGAATGGAGTTCCCGCCGACGCCGATTAACGCATTTCCGGCCACCGATAGCTCATGTGACGGCGTCGTCGTGCCGATTCCAAGTTTTCCGTTTGCGTCAATCATAAACGCCGTACTCGTGGCCAACAGTGTTGAAGAAGAAACTCGGAAAAGCGCAGACGTATTGTTCGAATACCCCGCGAGATAGAAGCCTACGCCGGTGGAGGCTTGGTTGATGGAGAGTTTGGCGGAGGGAGAGGTGGTGCCGATGCCGATGTTGCCACCTCCTAAAATAGTCATCAAAATAGTGTCTCTGTTATTAACATTGAGTACTGTCTCCAAATTCCCAAGAGCTTGATGGTTGGTTGTGTTTTTCTTGGCCGCATATAACTGTATTGCTGGAGTTGTGTCGGTAGGGTCGGTTGAACCAACATAGGAACGTAGTGACATAGCTGTTGCATCAGTATCAGAAACACCAGTAATAAATAGACCGCCAGCCGTTGTTGAGAAAGGAGCAAATTTCCCAAAGACGTTAGTTGGCAACTGGTCTGTTATTCCATGGTTCACATCAGCATCAGACAAATAGATAGAACCATCTGTCACATCCAACTTCGCCAAAGGACTCGTCGTCCCGATGCCGACGTTGCCAGAAGAATCAATCCGAACTTTTTCTGAAGAATTAATCGTGAATCCTAGAACATTACTCGACGGAGAATACATGCCAGTTCCTGAAACGGAGCCAACTTGTGGATTAAATCTAGAAGCTGTAAGAGTACTAGAAAAAACACCTGCTCCGGTAACATCAAACGCAACCGTCGGTATCTTTCCAACCCCCACATTCCCATTCTGCAAAACTGTAAGACCGGAGGAGCCGGCCACGCTCAAACCTCCCGCGAACGTACTCGTGGCGGTTGTCGATGTTGCATTGAAATACGGCGCGCCGACAAGTGTGGCCGCTTCAATTCCATAAAATGTAGAAGTGGCGGTTGAAGTGGCAGTAAACTTCCCAGCAATCCACTCTCCCTTTGCCCCCCAATAATCAGCGGAGGTAGTGGAGAAACCAGTACCACCTACACCACAGTCAGAGCCGGCGCGTGTCAAAATTCCATCGGCTCCGACAGAGACACATGATGTAGCGCCAGAAAGACCAGATACTATGATACTAGAAGCTAGAATATTACCCTGAACCGAAAGCTGTTGAGAGGGCGAGGTCGTGCCAATTCCCACCTTTCCGTTTGAGTCGATGAGGAAGGCGGTAGTGGTTGCAGTAAGTGTCGAAGTAGAGACCCTAAACAACGCAGACGTATTGTTCGAATACCCCGCGAGATAGAAACCTTCGCCAGTTGAACCCTGGTTGATTGAAAGCTTTGCTGAAGGAGAGGTAGTGCCGATGCCGACGCTACCTTCGATATTCACGTTATGCACACCGGTAGAATCATTAGAAAAAGAGGTCGTGTAATTGTTGCTTGAAGAAGTAAGAAACTGAAAATTCCTTAACGAGGAATATCCCCATTGTATATTACTTGCATCCAGCGCAGTTAGTCGTATTCCATTATCACTTACAATATCCAATTTCACTTCCGGACTCGCCGTCCCAATCCCCACCCTCCCGCTCGAATCAATCGTCAAAGCGCGATAAGTGGCGTTCGTCGCCAAAGCGTCAGACGTGGTGCCGATTGCAAACTTGCCTGTATTGGATTCGATGAACCAGTGCTTTTGGTCAGTCGTGGCATCAGTGTCGGACAGTGTGATTTTTGGCGCAGTTGCTCCGGCAACTTGGAGAAGTGATGTCGGGGTGGTGGTGCCGATGCCGACGTTGCCGGAAGCTGAAATCCGAATGTCTTCCTGTTGACCACCAGCATAATATGTATAAAAAGCCAGGCCGCTATTATTACTACCTGTAGCCTCGAGAACACCACCTATGGCCGGAGCAAGACTTGAGTAGGTACTGCTGTTGAAACCACTAGAAGGAGCCAACATCAACTTGGATGTATTGCCAACTACTCCTGCATTACTATTTAGCAGCACGGCTATATTATTGGCTGACGACGAAACATACAGAGAGGAATAAGGTTTTATCGTTCCCACCCCGACGTTCCCATTCTGCAAAACCGTCAAGCCTGATGTGCCGGCCACGCTCAACCCTCCCGCAAAAGTACTCGTGGCCGTTGTGCCGTAGGATTGGAAACTTTGAGCTGAAGCGACACCATGAACCGCCAGATCCGTCCCCGGAGTTGAAGTCCCAATTCCAACTTTGCCGTTCGAGTCAATCATAAACGCCGTACTCGTTGCCAACAGTGTCGAAGTCGAAACCCTAAACAACGCAGAAGTATTATTCGAATACCCTGCGAGGTAAAATCCTTCGCCAGTCGAACCCTGATTGACCGAGAGTTTGGCGGAGGGAGAGGTCGTGCCGATGCCGACGTTTCCACCAGTTAGCGCGTATCCGCCAGAATATCTTGCTCCAAACATATTCGCGGTCGAGACTGTAAAATCGTTATCTGTAGAATCCGAAAGTGCTACCACTCCATGGGCATTAGCTTGTGCTCTTCTCCCGAAAGACAAAGAATAATTACCATTCACGTCGTTTGACCGCCCACCAATAATCGCTGAGTAGCTACCGATAACGTTATTGTCATATCCGGCTAGAATTCCAGAGTAAATTTCTGAACCCGTTATAGTATTACCCGTACCATTAAAAATGCCACTGTATCCAGCCGAAATTAAATTATAAGCGCCTCCTCCAATTATTGAGTGGCCAGAAGTGTTGTATTTTATAAAATTATGGCCCCCTCCGACAATTGTTCCAGCCAGTTGGTTAACTATGTTATCATATCCACCTGAAATCGTCGTAACATCCGCACTCCCTACTACATACCCCGTATCATTAGCCCACCCAGCAGGAGCTAGGTCCGTCCCTCTTGGTTTTGTGGTTGTCCCGATAATTTGGGGCCAAGTCGATGCCCCGCCACCACTTATGGTCGCTGAGGTTAAACCGCTTTCTATTTCATTATCAGTGGAATTGACGATAAATCTGTCACTACCGCCACTTGATAGTTTTGTAGCGTCAAATGTCACTGCTCCTGAGAAATAGCCCTCACCATTAACAGTGAGCCGAGACGGAGGGTCTGTATTTCCAATCCCAATGTTACCATCTCCTCTAATCGTCAAGGCGTTGACCGCGGTTCCAGCGGTTTTGGTTCTAAAGTAAATATTTCCCGAGTCTGCGTTGTAAATGTTATCTATATACGTATCACCGCCGCTGTTATCGAGCCATATTCTTGTGGCGATAGAGGAGCCAGTTGACCTGGACAGCTGAATTTGCGGGTCGTATGTGCTTCCTGGATCGCTGATTTTTAATACTGCATCTGCTGAACCACTGGCGGTAATATGCAAATTTACTGACGGATCCGCTGTTCCAATACCGACTCGGCCACTGGTTTGTTGGATCACGAAACTGTTCGGGCCAACAACGCCCCCCGCAAACGTGCTCGTCGCCGTGGTAGAAGTCGCGTTGAAGTAAGGAGCGCCAACAAGTGTGGCCGCTTCAATTCCATAAAATGTTGAGGTGGCGGTTGAAGTGGCGACAAACGCGCCGGCGATCCATGTGCCCTTGGCGCCCCAATAATCAGCGGAGGTTGTGGAGAAGCCGATACTGCAATCAGAACCGGCGCGGGTCAAAATTCCATCGGCCCCGACAGAAACGCATGACGTGACTCCGGCCAAACTGCCGACAGACAACGTACCGCTAAGCAAAGTTGAGCCTTGCACCGCGAAGTCAGCAGACGGAGTGGTGGTACCAATCCCCACCTTGCCGCTTGAGTCGATGATGAAGGCGGTGGAGGTGGCAAAACCTGCGGTCGACGTGCCAACAGCAAATACTGCGGATGTTCCGGCGACTGACCCGTTCACCGAGAGTTTGGCAAAAGGGGAAGTTGTGCCAATGCCGATTTGTCCGGATGAATCGACAAGAAACGCTGTGTTGTGCGCGACAATGCCATTGCCGATGAAATTGTGCGTGCCTTCCACTTCTATATCGTAGACATCTTCGGAAGGCATTGACTCTATGTTAGTTATTGTGTCCCAAACAGAGTTATTACCCTTTGTAATAGCCACTTCCTGGCCATTTATCAATTCCATAACTTTTGTCCATTTACCACCGCTTGACAATGAAGGCCGACGGGTATAGAGTAGCCGCAATAACGCAACCCCGAGCCTGGTGCTTGGGGCTTGTTTTTTATCTCCAGTATCAGTCTCTTCAGTTAAAGACAGAGCATTCTTATGACTATCCAAGTATATGTGAAGTATTTGCCTTAACTCCCAAGCCATATTGTTCTCAAATCCGGCAAAGGCAATTTTCTTATTTTTTGCGACAGAATAATTCTTGAGAGGCAACAAATCGCTATCACCGCTAACGATAAGCAGAGCGTCGACATCGTCAATTGTTTTGGTCACGTCCAGGGCAATATCAACATCCATGTCTCCCTTTTTCTCAACCAAATCCACTATTTTTCCGTCGAGCACTTTTCTTGCCTTGATATATTTAAGCGGCTTTGTTACAAGACTAACAAAGGATTTAACCGAATCAAGGTATTTTAAGGTATTCTCTCGAGAGTCGTCGCCTTCTCTCGGTATCGCCGTATAGAATTTAAGGAACTTCACGTTAAAAGCGACCGATAATTCCTCATGGAGCGCGCCTAAGCTTAACTTCCACCCAGCTTTTTTCTGCGCATAAAACAAATTGGAATTGTCATAGAAAACGCCTAGTGTCGGTTTTTCTTTCGGTATATCCGAATTCTTTTCTCTCACAAAATACGGGTGATTGCCAGTGGTGCGGATGGTTTTGCCGGATTGGGTGGTGAGCTTGAAGATCGGCTTTACACCCATGTAAGCGAGTTGCTTGACGCGGCTCCAAACAAGCTTGCCGGTTTTCGTGTCCAGCGTTTGGATTTCGTCGCCGGCTTTTATGTCCTTGATTTGCGGTTCATCGTAAACAAAACCATCAGCATCGACTTTTTCTCCTTTCTTTGCTTTTCGGCGGCGGCGAAGTTTGGTATCTCCCGTCACACAAAGCCCGGGAATATTTACCTGGAAAGGACCGGCAGGTAAAGCCGTCCCCACCCCCACCTTTCCATTCTGCAAAACCGAAAGACCGGAGGAGCCGGCCACGCTCAAACCGCCCGCAAACGTACTCGTAGCCGTCGTCGAAGTCGCCAGATAGGCGGCGGCGGTAGGTGTTGAGGAAGAGACAAGCGAACCAGCCACATTGGAGGTGAGAAGCATGTTTGTGGCAAAACTCGCCGAGGAGAGCGTGGCTGAGGTGACGTTGCCCTGGTAGTCGATGGTGAATTTCGACGTTGAGGCTACTTTTAGGTCAAGAAGGTTGCCGGTAAAACCAGAGAGAGTGTCGGCGGCGATGACCGTGCCTGTAGTTGAAAGGTGCTCAACTGCGAGCCGAGAATACGGCGAGCTCGTACCAACCCCGACGTTGCCCCCGGCGCGCCAGGCATTGGTGCCATCGGTAGCCCAATTGCCAGTAGTGGCGCCACCAATCAAATTGCCTGCCCAATAGAGGTCACCGGAATTATTGTAAAGACGGTCGACAGTAATAGCTGGTGTTGAGATTGGAGCAAAATATGCCGCGCCATTCAAAGCAAAAGTGTCCGAGGGTGAAGTTGTCCCGACGCCAACACGACCATTCACACTGTCTATATATAGAGTGTCGCTATCGAAAACGACATCGCCAGCGAAAGTCGAAGTTGCCAAGCTTGTAACCGATAGCAGACCACTGACAGACAAATCACCAGAAAGAGTTGTGTTACCGCCAACGCTCAGAGTTCCTGAAAACGAACCATTGCCTCCAGAAAACGAAACGCCGCTAATCGAACCTCCGGTAAAAGTTGAATCGGTTATATCAACGCTATTAAGTACATCGATTCGGTTTGTTTGCGCAACGGCATTGTAGACGTTGTTGATGTAAGTGGCATTACCCGATGTTTGAACTTGAAGGCCGGCCATCGCGGAGCGCAACTTTAATTCAAGCTCGGAAAGTTTTTGATCAACAAAACTTTCGGATATGCCGGAAATTTCGCGCAAAGTCGTCCTCTCTATTATTTGAGTCGGATTGGTGACGATGATGGCCTGCCGACTTCCCTCTTCTCCCGAGGAGGCAGGCTTTTCTTTTTTATCATCTGCAGAAATTTGTGCGACAACATCGGGCTTTGAATCGCTTTGCCCTGTCACGACTATGATCTGCTGTTTCGGAGTCAAGAAATAGGCAAGAGCGCGATAAACTATTCCGGAAGAATTTTTTACAAAACCGTTAAAGCCGTCGATGACCGCCGCCGATATCTCTCCCGAATCGAAATATTTAAACGCCGAATTTGCTGTTTCGGTTTTTGGTTTTTGATCACCAAAATCACGCCCTCCGCCAGAACCAAGCCTCGCCACGATACCTGTCCCGTCATTTAACAAAAAGTTGGCAGAACCACCGACAACGGCAAAAACATTGTTAGTAGAATTATTAAACGCGCCTAAAGTCTGATTGACCGCACGGTTGAATGAAAACGCCAGAGAATTAGTGCCAAATTTAAACCCTCCAAAAGCCACATTCGTTAAGAAGGTAAATCCTCGTACGACCGCCGTCGAATGCAAATCGAGCGCATTGGCAGAAATATGAAAGTCCGCAATCGCTCTTTTCACCCCTTGCCTCACCGCCATCAATCCTCTCTTTGATTCCAATTGCCAACTAATATCAGTAATATCAACCGTCTTCCTCACATCAGAAGAAAAAAATGCAACCTGATCCAGACTATGTCCGCCAAATTTAACGAATGCTGTCATGCCGCTCCCTATTATCCGGCTCTCATTATCCATTCCATTTTTTAGAGAATAAATATTCTGCGTTATGCTATCCGCCAAGCCGCAGGAAAGAGTCACAATTCCGGAACCGATATAACTATAAATATTTTTCGCTAATAAAGCGCCGCTCTCCGTTACACCAACAATAATTTTGCCGACACCAAAATATGTGCCGGTAAGCAACTCTGACGCGTCGGAAATTATTTTGCCTGCGAAATAATTTTTATTTCCGCTCTCTGTCTTTTTGTTAACTTCGGATTTTGCATATGCAAAACTTTCTGTGCTCTTAAATTCACGTGCAATCTGATTTAAAGAAATCGACGACCAACGCACACCCTGCATGGAAAGAAAAAAAGTGCGCGACGTAGATAAGAAACCTTTGCCTGCGGAAACAAATAAATTATTAATACCGGAAACATTGGCATTAAAACTATCATTAGTAATTTTATCCAAAAACCAAAAACTATCCGCAATTTTTACTCCGCCATTTTTAAATGCATTTACGAAACTCGCACGAGCTCCAAAAGAGGCGGAAGACGAAAATATAAACACTGACGACACAACGATTAAGCCCGAGACCAAAACAACAGACGACCATTTCGGTACGGCCGGAACAGAAAACATTTTCATAAACCCTGTCTGCTCGACAAGCCCAACGCTTATCTTCTTCCAAAAACCGCCGAATTTATGAAATGCGCGGCCAGCATATATTGCCGTCCGTTTTCCTAAATCAGCAAAATCAATAGCTTGCCTTTCACTAGAAGCTGTCGACGGACTTGGCACCTCCTTGATTTCCTCGACCGGTAAAACTTCAGTCTGTGGCGAAGGTACCAAAACAAGCTCTATCTGTAAAGGTTTCTCGGCAATTTTTTCTTCACTAACGACAGTTTTCGGAGCGAAACTTTTTTTTAAAGCTTGGTACTTTTCAGCCTTCTCGTAATCAAGTATGGATTGCTCTTCTACAAACCAGGCTCCCCCCACTCTCTCTGCAGTTACCTTTTTTTGTCGACAAAGTTGGCCAACGTAGTCATGACTATAACAGGTCAGTGATGACGCCTTTTTAGTAGAAACATATTTTTTACCTGCTATTTCAATTACGTCGCCTTTCATTTATTTTCCTTACTGACGAACGAGAATTCTATGACAACATTATACTGCGTAAGCCTTTCTCGGAGTACCGAGAAGACTGTGGACAACTCTATAAATTTGACAAGACTCATTTTAATTACGAAGTTTTTTTCAAATCATTTGTGATCAACATAGCTACTTGAATCACTTAGTGCGAAAAAAATCGAGCCTGCCGATTGACGATTCCATTGCAACTTCACGTTGCCTCATTGCCACGCGTATGAGTTTGATTTGGACAAAATGCACTCTGTTGCCTCAAAATATGATTGAACCGAGATAGGATATGTTTTATTTAAAAGGTTTCTCGTCTCGGAATCGAGAATATGGTCTAACTGTCGCAGTGACAGCTTTTCTTGACTTTTTAACAGATAGATTTGGAATCGCAACCTTTTACCTTTGTTTGCAAAATTATAACTACATTAAATATTTGAATGATTTGCACTAAAAAAGCAGCAGGCTTAAAGGCTATTGTTTATTTTTGACGAATGCTTATATGTGTATTAGACTGTATTTAGTATGATTTTCGTCAGAATTTTAGGTCTCGGACTGGCCTTTTCTTTTTGTTTGATCGGGGTCGTTCTCTTTGGCATCATCCCCAAAAACAAGCACCCCCTCTGGTACTCAATCGGCTGTCTTTTTATAGCAATGGCCATTGCCTGGGTCACTTGGTAATCAGTCGCTCTTGCGGCTGATTTTTTTATGCAAATATTTTTTAATTCAAACCATCCAAATATCAGTTGCTTGATTGCCGCCATTTTTGGAAAGCACTATTGATTTTTTTGTCGTTGTAATTTTAGATTATCATTTTTATCGTTATCGTTATCGTTATCAATTATCATTATTTGTCCTTAGTGGTATCGATTATCATAATTTATTTTCAGTGTTATCCGTTATCGTAATTTATTGTTATTGTTATCAATTAGCTTTTTTTTATTATAGTTATTTTTATTTTTCCGGCACCACATGAACTTCACATATCACCAAACCTGGCCGATCGGTCAAGTTTGGTGATATGCTTTCCATCTGTAATATCGTTCAACAAAAAACAAAACCTAGCGATTTTGTTTTTACTATCATTGTCGTCATGCAAATATGTGAGAACTTGGCATCTGCCGACACATCAGCATACTAAATTTTTTATTTATAAGAAACTAGAAACTTGCTCCCCCTTACCACATACTCAGGCAATATGTTTTCAATTTTTAAAAAAATTGCAGACTATTTTGAGGCATCAGCTAAACCATAATATTTTCGCAACAACTTATCATTTTCGATTCTGTCCACAATCATATAAGTAACATCCCTACCCATTTTTAAATCCAGTTTAAGCAAGGTTACCAAGTCTTCGCAATCATAAGGATATACCCAAACGCTTTTTTGCAATTTTACGAAACCCATATTCGAGAGGGTGCGGCGCAATTTATTTCTGGCAGTTCGTTTAGATTCGTTAACATCAAAAATAATCACCCGCCATTTTTTATCCCATTTTTTGGGCTTTTGCAAAACTCGATCAGCCACTTCTAGATATCGCGCTTCCCTCTCCCCTTTCTTTGTCAATTTTAAAAACTTTCCTTTTGGGGTATCTTCAAAAACCACCAACTCATTATAAAGAAGCCTGTCTAACGTTTGCTTTAAGTTATAGGTTCTTCCATTTTTCTTTTTTCTTTGATCAAACATCGAAAGCATTTGGAGTGCGTTTGGCGCAAGCAGGGCGACGCTCAAGAATCCGGCCGCGGCAATACTGTAGAGAATAGCTTTCTTTATCCTTTTTCTCTTTAACTCAACTTTTATATCTTTTTCCAGCTCACCCATAGTTAAATCTAATCAACTACCCCGCAGCAGAGCTGCGAGGTATGTCTCTACTCGAGACCTTGAAATAATAATAGAGTCCCTCGATGTATCTGTTTGTAACT
>Ga0155869_109_pt1 | contig 25126 bp, 17 predicted proteins | sample RifCSPlowO2_01_FD_107523 | JGI IMG/M metagenome (GOLD analysis project Ga0155869, IMG submission 107523) | Candidatus Taylorbacteria bacterium RIFCSPLOWO2_01_FULL_43_44
GAGCCTTATGAGTCTTTTGTTTATCTCGTTTTCCGAGAGGTTCATATTGACATTATATCATGGGGTGTGGTTGGGGGTGTGGATACTTACTTTTTTATGTTCATCCGTATCCAACATTCCGCAACGTTTGAATTTTTTACCGGAACCGTCCTCCTCCGCTATTAAGCTTCGGCAGGACTACGCTAACCCTTGCGATGATAAGAAGCGTTTATCAAACCGCATTGTTTGTATTTGTATGCCTTTCCCGTAGTTGGGTTAACCGCCCCGCACGGGCATGGGTCGTTACGGCCAACCCTCGAAACACCCGACAAACTTTTGTTCGCTTGCCCCGTACCGAGTCCGTTACCGCGGACTCCGGTACTGGGGTCACCTCCGCCAATCAATTGAGCCTGCTCGTGAACCTCCTGTAGACGCCTCATCCCATCATTTTTTTGAGAAGCAACCACACCGATACCAGGCAAAATTGAAGCCACCTGATCACGGACAGCTTGCTCCATTTCTTTAAACAACCGTAACCCTTCTCTCTTGTACTCAACAAGAGGATCTCTTTGACCATAGGCTCTAAGATTTACGCTTGACCTTGAATAATCCATCAATTCAAGGTGATCTACCCAAAAAGTATCGATAGACTGAAGTAGCACTCTTCTTGCTACGCTGTAAAATTCTTTTTCACCTATAGCCTTTATTTTATCTTCAACCATCTTTTTTGCTTCATCGTTACCTTCCAGCATTTCATTCAATTTTTCGGCAACTTCAGTATCCGTACCGAGCAAAATTTTTCGCCTTCTTTCGTAAACAATCTTTCTCTGATGATTGAGAACATCATCGTATTCCAAAATATGCTTTCGCGAGTCGAAATTGAAACCCTCTATTTTTGTTTGAGCGGTTTCGAGCGACTTTCCGATAACTCCATGCTCGATTGGTTCATCTTCTGGAATGCCAAAAGTACCCATCATCTTTTTGATAATATCTGACGCAAAAACCCTCATCAAAGAATCCTCCATAGAAACGTAAAACTGAGTAGTGCCCGGATCGCCCTGACGGCCTGAACGTCCTCGAAGCTGATTATCGATACGCCTCGCTTCATGTCGCTCGGTACCAAGAACGAACAATCCGCCGAGAGACTTCACTTTATCGTAATCACCCTCCGGAGCGGGAATGCCTCCCAATTTGATATCGACACCTCGGCCGGCCATATTTGTGGCAATAGTCACCGATCCCACTCTGCCCGCCTGAGCGATTATTTCGCCTTCTCTCTCGTGATTTTTGGCGTTCAAAACGGTGTGCTCAACTCCTTCTTGCTGTAAATATCCTGATAGCAATTCATTTTTCTCGATAGAAACCGTACCAATCAAAACCGGCTGACCCATTCTGTTAAGTTCTTTGACTTTCCTCGAAATTGCTTTAAATTTTCCTCTTTCGGTCTGGAATATTTGGTCTTTAAGATCCTCCCTCGCGCTTGGTTTATTGGTTGGAATAGAAACAACATCCAAACCATAAACTTTGTAAAATTCTTCCGCCGAAGTCTTGGCTGTTCCGGTCATACCCGAAAGCTTTTTGTACATGCGAAAATAATTTTGGAAAGTGATTGAAGCAAAAGTGCGAGATTCTTTTTGAACGCGAACTCCTTCCTTGGCCTCAATCGCCTGGTGCAAACCCTCAGACCAGCGCCTCCCCGGCTGTAATCTCCCGGTAAATTCATCAACGATAACTACCTCGTCATTTTTGACAACATATTCTTTGTCTTTTTGAAAAAGAGCTTTGGCTCGAACAGCGGTTTCGAGATGATGAACATATTTCATTCCCTTCTCCGTATAAATATTATCAACGCCCAAAACTTTTTCGGCTTTTTCGATACCCTTGTCCGTCATCGAAATGCTTTTGAATTTTTCATCAACCGTAAAATCTTCTTCCCGCACCATCTTATCGGCAATTCTGGCAAAAATGCCATAAAGATCTTCGGATTCCATGGTGGGCGCGGAAATAATGAGAGGTGTTCTCGCCTCATCGATAAGAATGGAATCGATTTCGTCCACGATAGCGTAATGATAGTCTCTTTGTCTAAGAGCCTGTTTGTTGTATTCCAAATTGTCGCGAAGATAATCGAACCCGTATTCATTATTGGTGCCGTACGTAATATCCGCTCGATAAGCTTCCTGTCTCGACACCGGTCTTAAAAATTCATGCACAACTTTAAATGACCCGATGTCGTCCCGCATTTTGTCCAATTCATCCTCTTTCCCCTCATTTTGAATTTTGATATTTGCATTTTCAATTTGCCTATGATCCGAATCATAAATAAAACTGGATTCATGATTGATCACACCGACAGAAAGTCCAAGAAAACTGTATATCTGTCCCATCCACACCGCGTCACGTCGAGACAGATAATCATTAACGGTTACAACGTGCACCCCCTTGCCTTCAAGCGCGTTTAAATAGGCAGGCAAAGTGGCCACAAGAGTTTTACCTTCTCCCGTTCGCATCTCTGCTATTCCGCTTTTGTGAATGACTATCCCTCCAATTAATTGAACGTCAAAATGCCTTTGCTTCAATGTGCGGGTAGAAGCCTCTCTAACCGCCGCAAAAGCCTCCGGCAATAAATCGTCTGTAGTTTCACCTTTTGAAAGACGCTGTCTAAATTCCTCTGTCTTCGCCTTTAATTCATTGTCGCTAAGCGCTTTAAACGTGTCGGACAAAGCATTGATTTTGTCGACTAACGGCTGAATAGCCTTTATTTTCTTTAGGTTTTCATCGCCAAACAAGCTCTTTAAAAAATTCGCCATAGAGGGATAATAGCATAAATTAGGCTCCAGGCATTAGGGCATGAGGCTCTAGGAAAGAGCGCCGAGTAATCGATCAAAGGATAGTATGAAGAAACTGATCAATGGCGTGATCAACCCGGTCACCGCTCCCCAAACGAACACGAGCTAAACGGAGTTGATTGCGTGGCCGCTTGCTTCGAGCAAGCGGCCTAAAATTTTAACAAAAACTTATACCATCTCCAACTAATCACCACGAGATTTCAAACGCTATCAGAAAGCCTTACTTGGGGATAATATTAAAACCGCCTCTCGGCGGTTTTAAGTTTGCGAATCAAAGAATGCTATCGGCGTTTCTTTATGGACATTTTCGATAAATGTGTTATATTTCGAATAGTAGCACAAAATATGAAAAAACAAATTGAACGACTCGGAAGACTGTCGCTCGTGACAACCATAGCAACACTCTTACTTATCGATGATGCGCTTGCTGGAAATAAGGCCGAGTTAAAAATCTCTGGCTGTGTCAAAGCAATCGCAACCGTCACAACAACACAAGGAGGGCTAAGTACCGGTAAAAATGAATCGTATGTCACTGTACATAATGGTGAAACAACGATCGCAGGAAACGGATTAGAATGGATGGTTAATATTTCAAATGTGAAAATTGCGGCCCACAGCGATGGAGGTTTGGGAAAGAGTAACCTCTCGGTTCGTGCCATCAATGTCTCAGGCGGACAAAGTTGCGGATGGATAACGCTAAATACATTTAAACAAGATGTCGTTTCAAAAGTTACCTTCGGAAATGGTACCTGCTCTCTCGAATATCGGATTGCAGGTTTGCTCGATGGTAGTGAAACCGTCGTTTGCACAATATCGGCCGAGTAGTCATTAAAGAAAAAATGGGGGGGCTATGCCCCTTTTTTGTTATTTGTAATTCTTTACCATTACCGGCTGGTCACTCCCGTCAACCGTTCAAAACCAAAGCATCTTCAGATAACAACCTGCGAGGCATAATCGCAACAAACATCCCCGCTATTTATACCTAAGAGCTTCCAACGGGTTCATTTTCTCCGCTCTCCTCGCCGGCCACAATCCTCCGACCAATCCCACCGCGGTTGAAACGACGATGATAAAGAATATAAACCAAATCGGATACGCAAAAAGACGGGTGGAAACTCCTCCAAACGATTTCGCCAATATGTTAAAACCCCAATTTAACGACTCGCTGGCGATAAAACCTAAAAATATTCCCGAGATGCCTCCGACAAAACCGATCATTATCGACTCAGCCAAAAATATTCTCCTGATGTCCCTCGGCGCCGCCCCGATCGCTCGCATGATGCCGATCTCGTTAGTTCTTTCAAGAAGCGAAATTGTCATAGTGTTGATAAGGCCGATGGCGGCAACAACGAGAGCAAAAATCCCAAATATTCCAAGAGTTACCTGAATCGCGCCGAAAATCTTGTTTGCCTGATTGACTATGTCCGAAAGAGACGAGACTAGAAATCCGCTATTTATCAGAGACTCGCGCACTTCAGCGATTTTTTGGTCACTCGTAACCTTAACCTTGGCAAAATTATAGCGTTCAACTATAAGCGACGGAAAATCGTCCTTGTTCAAGAATACTTCGCCAGTCGTTCCCGCCCCTTCAACCACGCCAACTATTTCAAAGTCTTCGCCGATATTTATCTCCTCTTCAGCTACTTGACCCACCTTCGTCTTCGCCATAAATGAGAACTGCATCTTTTTTCCGATGATTTCTTCATTCTTCATGTTAAATAACTCGGCAATAAGTGAAGACACGACAATCTTCTTCATGTCTGCTTCTTCGAATAATTTTCCTTCAACCGCGGTTTTTCCATCCAAGACAAAGAAATCCGTATTGATAACATTAATCGCCACCTCAGAAAAAATTCCGCTATATTTAACTCGACCAAGAAAATTTGCTTGGGGGCTGACCTCGGCCACATTGGGCATTGAGGCAATCTTGGCCAACATTTCTTCATCCAAGACGATAACATTCGGGTCGGAAGGCAAAATATCGAGGGCCAGCAATGCTTCCTCGGTAGTAATTCTTTCAAGCAGAGTTTTCTGCAAACCGTATCCAAAGGACACGAGAGAAAGAACCACGGCAATAGCAACGGCGACACCAAGAATAGTGAAGAAAAAACGAGACTTCCTGTTCTTCAGATTTTGAAAAGTGATATATATTAAATCTATCGGTTTCATTTTGGTTATTTTGAAATAACTAATTCGATTTCTTTGCAAAATCTTTTTGCCGTCGACCTGTTCAACCCCGCACCTCCTTCGCCCTCCGGTAAATCCAAAAGATCGCGCATCTCGGTACTTGAAATTTGCCCGGCAATTCTAGCTCCAATTCCATAATCCAACTTCTTAATCTGTCCCAAGGATAACACTCCGATGTAATGATCAAGAAGATGTTTGCGAATTATGGCGGCCTCGGAAAACTCAAAATCTTTTTGGTCGACATGATTCTTTTTTGCCTCCTTAATCGCTTCGACTTCACGGGTGGAATCGTCAATGAGTTCGGCGACACGCTTCGCCTTTTGAGAATATAAACCCGCCCCCTCTTTTGGATCATCAAGGTACCTGACAAGTTCAGACCTGCTGATTTCGTTCTTTATGTACCGCGCGATCACTGACTCGATTTTTTGCTCAGTATCAAGATCAAAGGGTAAAAGCAAATTTCTCATCATCAATTTCGCATAGATTTGCGTACTTGAAAGGTTCGGGTTAGCCTCGGACAATTTTTCGAATTCTGACATTTCTTTGCTCCCTGAAGCGATTGACTTGCCGGCGTCAGTATTGGCCACGACACGCTCTACCATACCATCTTTCATGTAGAAAACCCGGTCGGCATAATGAATGTCTTTCGGATTGTGAGTAACCTGGATAACTGTCTTTTTTTCCTTCTTGTTTATCTCGGACAACAATTCCAAAACAATTTCAGAGTTCTTGGAGTCAAGATTGCCAACAGGCTCATCTGCCAAAATAATTTCGGGGTCATTCATTAGGGCTCTCGCTATGGCCGTTCTTTGCTGTTGTCCGCCCGACATCATTGAAGGTTTGCGTCCGGAATACGGCGTTATGCCGAATTTTGCCATGAGTTCGTCAGCTCGCCCTTCTCGTTCTTTTGGCGATACGCCCGAAAACATTTTGGAGAGCATCATGTTATCTTTGGCTGATAGATGAGGAACAAGATAGAATGCCTGGAAGACCATACCGATAGTGGTGCGATAGAAGTCAATCATTTCCTCCGTATCAAATTCGCGAATATTTTTGTTATTGACTATTACAGAACCCGCCGTCGCCCTTTCGAGTCCGGCGATTGTGTATAAAAGCGTAGATTTACCGCAGCCTGACGGGCCGAAAAAAACTATGTACTCTCCTTCATAGATATTTAGGTCAATTTCCTTCAACGCGTGAATCTCATTAGTTTTACCCTGTCCGTAACAAACGCTCACGTTTTTTAGCTCAATTATTGGTTTTCGGTCATTCATATTATTATTTTTTTCTTAAAAAACCGAACGTCGTATCCAAATTTTTAAAGATTAAATCGACGACCGAACCTTGAGACCTTTGAGTAAGAACCGTGTACGGATCCGATCTGGTAATATTCCCGGCGGAATCGCTTGATTCAACACTGATTTTATAAACCGTGCCAGGCCTCAGAGAAGTAGTAATGACGATGTGGTCGCGCAAAAGTGATGAATCTACGGGGGTAGACTCGCTCGCCCCGGCTGATCCTTCAGAATAAAAAACTTGTGAGGTCGAAGGCTTGTCTGTTTTCCATGAAATAATGGTCTGCGTTGTCTCGACACGATCCGGAATTATCGAGGATGTGACTTTGACATTTGAAATTTTCGGCGCCTCTGCCGATAAAGTTGTTGAGAACGGCACGATTGTAGGTTTGGAAGTATTGCCGTCTCCATCGACCGCGATCAATGAAACAGTATATCCTGTCGAATAATCAAGGTTGGAAACTTCGTAAGAATGATCCTTCACGAAATTTATATCCTCAATCTTTTTCACTTCACCTGTTTGCGAATTTTTTATCTCGATCAATGTTTTAGTCGGAATATCGGTCTTCCAGCTCAACCCTGCCAAAGTCTCGCCGATTTTATCAAAACGAACATTACTGATATCAGGAACCAAAGACGCCGTGGTAAAAGTCCGATCCGAAGACAGCGCCACCGGCCCTAAAACGCTTTGGGATCGAACCTGGAAATGATATGTCGTTGAAGGAGTAAGATTATCAAGCACGACTTTGTGATCCGACACTTTTTCATCAGGAAAACCCGCAGTGATAGTATAAGGTTCCGAACCACTATTGTAATCCGAGGCCTTGGCATACGCTACAAGCGAATTTGCTTCCTTATCAGTAATCCATTGAACAACGGCACTCTTTGACCCCACGCTGACGCTAATGTTCGTTCCGGAGATTGTCGGTGACGAAACGGCCTTTGACGCAAGAGATGACAAAGAAGATGCCAACTGAGACTCCGTTACATCGGAAAGATTAGAATTCTGCGAAAGCGTACTCAAAATACTCCTTACCATTTGGCCAGAAGCAGAACGCACCTTATCAAGCAAAGCAATGTCTTCAGTTGAAGTGGCAACAAACTCTATTTCCTCCGGGACAATTTCTGCGGAACCGCCGGAAAGTGTGACAAAAGTCCCGTCGCCACTTTCTCCAACATTCTTGTAAATATCGGTCGCTACCGCTTTGAAATGGTAAGTGGTTTCCGGCAACAGTCCTGACAAAGAGACACTGTTAGATGTTCCGTATACTCCCGCGCGCGATGCTTCCATACCATACCCGATCGTCGTCCCATATTTAATACTCCCTGTAGTAACCTTGGAAGCCTTGAACGAAATAGTCGCCGACGTGCCGCCTATGAAATCAATTGTCACGTCGGAAACGACAGGCTTCGTAATGTCCCGATTATCAATCACCCCACCGCCCCCGCCGCCGCCTCCCACGTACACTGTATTTGTTACAACCGACGGAGTCAGCGTCGTAAAATCATATTTCTCTCCCGAATCATCGTCGGAAGCCGAGTTGCCAGATTTGTCCTCGGAAAGGACTCGGTAGTAATATTTTGTCGTCGATGTAAGCCCTGTAATTACGACAGAATGTACTGTCGAATAAGTCGTTGATTCCTCGGTGTATGTGCCCAAGTCAGTACTTGTTCCCCACTCCACTTGCGAGGTTGACGGTTCATCTGTTGTCCAAGTGATTGTCGCTCCAGTCTCGCCCACGAGGGCCGTCGCGGTAGAGGAAATAGTCGGAGCCTGGGAATCTGACGATGTGTTGAAATTATAGTAATTTATGACTCCGGACACGACATTTTTGTCCGTAGCGACATTAGACTCGGCATCGGTAGACTTTACATAAAAATAATATTTGGCTCCCTCGGTAAGACCGGTCAAACGCACTCGATGATTGGTAGTCAAAGGCAAGGCACTCGAGACTTCAACCGGTTCGGACAAATCCGAGTTAACGGAATAGTAGACCGAGGAATTGGCGGAGACGTTCGTATTCCATATAATGGTAGCCTCGTTATCAAAAACCTCCGAAGTCGTAACATTGGAAATGCTCGGGCCATCATCCGTGGTAAACGTGTACGCACTGCTTGCGGACTGCCCCGTATTTCCGGAGACATCTTCTGACGTAACAAGAAAGTAATACTTGGTTCCCGGCGTAAGTTCCGACAACACTACGGAATGAGAAGTGAGCATGGATGGCACCCCGACGGATTCATCGTGTTGAGTTTTGTCGCTTCCTGGATAAGTTGAGGTTGCGCTGTAATACACAGTTGAATCTCCGGGCTTGTTCGTAGTCCAAGTGACAGTGGCTCCCGTTGTGGTGATATTGCTTGAAGTTACCGAACTCAAAGTCGGAGACGCCAAATCGCTTCCCCCTGTACCATCCGGATAATCTGCCGCCGAGGGGATCGAAAAGAAAGAAATGTTCCCGTTGTCATCTTCAACCGATACTTTGTATCGGTATGATGAGGTGGTGGTGAGTCCTGTGTCGACCACGTAATTCACAAGCCTATCGGTCTGCCTAGAAAGCAAGGAATAGGCGGCGCCGTCAACGGAGCGGTAAACATTGTATCGTTTGAATCCGAGAGCCGGCTCATCCGCGACTCCCCAGGCGAAAAATTCCCTCCATTCTTCAGTATTGGGATTCGAAGTATCTTGAAAAAAATAATTGGACGGAGTGTCGGGAGGCGTTACGCTTGTGATCGAAGTCGTATTGCCTTTTGAATCTTTAAACTGCGCGTAGACCGTATTGCCGGAAGAAAACGAAAGATTTTTTGTATTGCTATAGCTTTCCCATGACGCATCCGATAGATTCGAAACGACTCCCACTTTCATTTGAAGCGGCGAATCGTCCGTCGCCGACAGCGTTACAACAGCCGGCGACTGTGAGGCATCAATATAGACCGGTATACCTCCGAGATCCGGCACTTTCGTATCGAGCGTAAACACGGCGGAGGACGATGAGGCCGTGGCGTTAGCTCCTTCATTGTCGGAGACAAGGACTCGAATCTTGGCATCCGCATCGTAGGAGCCGGTAAATTGATTGGTGATAGTAGAGGTGGCAGTGTAGACAGTGTAAGTCGAAGTGGCCACAGCTTTGTTGCCATAGCTGGTTGATTCCATGGTGGTAGAGGTGGAGATTAGAGTATATGAAACACCGCTGTCTAAAGAATAATAAAAATACGGCGTAACATAGCCCGGAGTACGGCCGATAGTGCCCTCGTCCGTGTCCGAATCACGAACCGAATAGTTAATCGTGATTGTGCCGTCGGAATTCTGACTGGCCGAGACTCCGCCCGCAGCCGTAGTCGGATAGTCAGAATTAAATTCCGGAGCGGCGTTAACCACATAGGTGATCGTCACGTCGGAAAGTGTTGGCGCGGCTGAGCCGTCGGAGGTTAAAAATACTTTGTATTGCATCCACTGATCGTCTGAAGCGTCCGCCAAAGCGGCGGGAATGTCTTCAGCTCCTGTCGGGTCTGTAAAATATGATGATTCCGTCCCGTCTGGCCCCATAAACCCGCTCCAAACTCCCGGCGCTCCGCCGTTATCCGGCGCTGACTGAATCTGAAACTTGATATCAGTGCCTGAAGGAAGGTCTTCCGTCCAGGCAAGGCTCGAGATGATGTTACCATCGGAAGAAGAGTTGTAGGCGGAGGAGGTAAGGGTTGAGGATGCCGGATAATATGAATATTCAAGCGATACATCTTCGAGGGTTGCTGTTGCTGATGTATCAGTAGTTAAAAAATATGCCTTGTATTCGAAATATCTGCCTCCATCATGCACAGAATTAATCGCTTGACCGGAAGAAGTGTAATAATCTTCGGTTCCTGTCGGGCCGTACCAAGTCGCGCCCGACACAGCTTCTTCGGTAGTTGCCGAGCGAATTTGGAATTTTACCTCCGTCCCTGTGGGAGTTGTAGCATTCCAAATTATACGGTCGGGTAAGACATTCCTACCTGTGTCGATAACGAAAGATGAAAATGTGCCGGAGGACGAATAGGTAGTGGAGTTAATAACGAATTTAAAAAAATCTGCTGTACTACCTCCTCGTATGACATAGATATCGTTATCAGAACCATTGCGCATCATTTGAGCCCCTGTACCTGCTAAAGCAGGCAAGCCAGACAAGGTTGTCCATGAATTTCCGGAGATGGAATATTTGTAGAAGCCGGCGGTGCTACCGCCCTGCGTAACATAGATATCGTTGTCGGAACTATTACGAATCATTGAGCTACCAGTCGAAATAGATCCCGGGGCTGATGCTAGGGTGGTCCATGAGTTGCCTGAAATAGAATATTTGTAGAATGGTGAACCCCCATTTCCTCGCGTAACATAAATGTCATTGTCAGAACCGTTGCGAATCATAGAGCTACCACCATTATTTAGCCCCGTTGGTACTGTTGCCAGCGTCGTCCACGAGTTGTCAGATATGGAATATTTGTAGAAAGCTGTACCGTTACTATCTCCTCCAGTAACATAGATATCATTATCAGAAGCATTACGGATCATAATACTGCCAAGACCAATGGTTCCTGGAGCTACCGTAAGGGCTGTCCATGAGTTGTCTGAGATGGAATATTTGTAGAAACTAGTAGTAGTATTACCTAGCGTTATATAAATGTCGTTATCAGAACTGTTGCGGATCATGGAACTACCCGAGTTAATCGCTCCTGGAGCTACCGTAAGCGTCGTCCACGAATTGCCTGAGATGGAGTATTTGTAAAAGGAAGTATTACCAAAGCCCCGCGTAACATATATGTCATTATCAGAGGAGTTACGGATCATATTGCTACCAGTGCCTATAGCTCCAGGTGTTGCTGTCAATGTTGTCCACGAGTTGCCGGAGACGGAGTATTTATAGAACCCCGTATTGTTACTTCCTCCCGTGAGATAAATATCGTCGTCAGATCCATTGCGGATCATTTTGCTTCCAGAACTAATCGTTCCTGGAGCCGAAGTTAAAGTGGACACATTTGAGCCTGTCCACGAGTTGCCCGAGATGGAATATATCCAGAAGCCACTACCACCACCTTGCGTAACGTAGATGTCATTGTCTGAGCCGTTGCGGATCATGTTGCTACCGGAACCAATCGTACCTGGAGCCGCTGTAAGCGTCGTCCAGGAATTGCCGGAGATGGAGTATCTGAAGAAGGCGGTGGTGCTACCACCTCTTGTAACGTAAATGTTATCATCGGAAGCGTTGCGAATCATCTTGCTACCGAGACCGAGTCCTGAAGGAACGTTAGTAAGTGCTGTCCACGAATTAGCTGAGATGGAATATTTGTAAAAGCCGTTGGTGGGAGTAAAAGTGGCCTGCGTAACATAGATTGTGTCGTCAGAACCATTTCGGATCATTGAGCTATTAGCCCCCATGTTCCCCCCCGGAAATACCGTAAGTGTTGTCCACGAATCGCCAGAGATGGAATATTTGTAAAAGCCTGTACCACCACCCTGCGTAACATAGATGTCATTATCAGAGGAGTTACGGATCATAGTGCTGCCGTCAGCAATAGCTCCTGGAACTACCGTAAGCGTCGTCCATGAATTTCCAGAAATGGAATATTTGTGAAAGCCTGTACCACCACCTTGCGTAACGTAGATGTCATTGTCTGAGCCGTTGCGGATCATGTTGCTACCGGAACCAATCGTACCTGGAGCCGCTGTAAGCGTCGTCCAGGAATTGCCGGAGATGGAGTATCTGAAGAAGGCGGTGGTGCTACCACCTCTTGTAACGTAAATGTTATCATCGGAAGCGTTGCGAATCATCTTGCTACCGAGACCGAGTCCTGAAGGAACGTTAGTAAGTGCTGTCCACGAATTAGCTGAGATGGAATATTTGTAAAAGCCGTTGGTGGGAGTAAAAGTGGCCTGCGTAACATAGATTGTGTCGTCAGAACCATTTCGGATCATTGAGCTATTAGCCCCCATGTTCCCCCCCGGAAATACCGTAAGTGTTGTCCACGAATCGCCAGAGATGGAATATTTGTAAAAGCCTGTACCACCACCCTGCGTAACATAGATGTCATTATCAGAGGAGTTACGGATCATAGTGCTGCCGTCAGCAATAGCTCCTGGAACTACCGTAAGCGTCGTCCATGAATTTCCAGAAATGGAATATTTGTGAAAGCCTGTACCACCACCTTGCGTAACGTAGATGTCATTGTCTGAGCCGTTGCGGATCATGTTGCTACCGGAACCAATCGTACCTGGAGCCGCTGTAAGCGTCGTCCAGGAATTGCCGGAAATGGAATATTTGTAAAAGCTTGTGGTGCTATTACCCCGAGTAACATAAATATAATCTTCGGAAGGATTGTAAAGCATCTTAGAACTATTTGCACTGATCGTTGCCGGAACCACTGCAAGTGTCGTCCAAGTATTGGTTGAAGTGGAATATTTATAAAAAGACGTTGAATTATTGCCCTCTATAACATAAAAATCACTGCCGTTACGAACCACACTACTGCCAGAACCGAGCAATGTTGGGGTTGCCGGCGTAAGCGTACTCCAAGCATTAACGGGTACATCGATGGGTGTTATACCGACACTAGCTGAACTGCCCGTCCCCGATCTCGTCGTCTGCGAAAACACACCCCCATCAAAATCCTCATCGGAAGTCTGTGTCGATGTTGCCTGCGTCAAGGCAAGACTCAAAGAACTAGCATTAGTAGTTACTCCATTATCCTTCGCCGAGTACTTCTCCCAGTTAGTCTGATTGCTCGCGTGGTTCGGATATGTTCCTCCATCCAACCCGGCATCCCAGTTTGTCTGATTCCAAGTATAAGTCGCCGCAAACACGTCTCTGCTATTAACCGAGAAAGTTGAAACTAAAATCGAAATAATTAACAGGAACGCGACTCCCATTTTCCCTAAAATAACGATCGGCAAATAAACAAACTTTCCAATTAAGGTAAGTTGTTTAGTTTTAATAAGGCGGTAAATCTTTTTAAAGTATGTTGTCATCAAATCAAAATGAATTAGACGAATCTATCGCCTAATAAACGTTCGCGTTGACGATTTATATATCGTGACACTTCATTCAACTGTAAAGGTGCGAAATATTCGACTACACACAATAAGAGTACCATGAAATACAAATGATAGATTTAAACTGGTAACAACTTGCTTTCAGCAAGCGGCCTAAAATTTTAACAAAAACTTATACCATCTCCAACTAATCACCACGAGATTTCAAACGCTATCAGAAAGCCTTACTTGGGGATAATATTAAAACCGCCTCTCGGCGGTTTTAAGTTTGCGAATCAAAGAATGCTATCGGCGTTTCTTTGCGGCTTTTTTGCCTTTCTTCGCGGTTTTCTTGGCGGCCTTGCGAGCTTTTTTCTTTGCCATTTTATTTCGCGCGCATCTAGAATGAATTCGTTCGCGCGCAAATTATTTTCGAATAATAGCTGCGAAAATTAAATCGTGTTGGAAAATTTTCGCTCGACCTTCCATTATTTTACACCACTCAAAAATAAGTACAAGAGAAAAAAAGAAAATTTTACAAAATTAATATTTTTTCTGAAGATATGCGATGAGCGATCTTCTTTTCCCCGCTTTGCCGTGCAGAATATGCTTGCCGGTTTTTTCGATTTTTTCAATTTCAAAATTATTTTCAAAAAATTTTATAATTTCTTCCTCGGTCGAAACATGTTCAACATCCCCGATAGTCGGATGAACGTAGGAATTCTCTTCTCCTCCCGGATACTCGCGAATCATACGCCTGGCATTTATGTCTTCATCCAAAAGAAAAGTTTTGTACATAAGCCGTCCTCCCGGCTTTAAAATTCGAACAATTTCACTGCGTAAAAATTCCCTATCCTCCCTTGAAAGGTAATGCGAAGTCATCATATCAAGCACGAGATCGAAAGAGTTGCCCGACAGATCAAACCCTCCGGCAATCGTTCTTGCCATAAAAGTCAAAGGTAATTGCAAAGAGGCTTCCTTGGCTTGCTTTATGGCCACGGCAGAAAGATCGTAGCCCGTACCGCGACAGCCGTATTTTTTTGCAAGATAAATAAGATTGCGTCCGTTGCCACAACCCAAATCGAGCACATTAATTGTCGGATTCAAAAATTGTCTGCCGTAACTTCGCTCAAGCCACCTTGTAAATTTCAACAAATCTTCGGCCGGCTCGGCCGAAAGCGAAAAATTCTTCGAATCGCTATATTCCTTGTCCCAAAAATTTTGCCCTTTTGACATTCCGCTATGATATACGGCCGATCAATAAAAAACCAGCTGTCCAAAGACAGCTGGTTGCTGATAAACGCTGCAATTTTTCAAAGCTTCGCGGCCGCTTTTGCCGCCAATCTTGATCTAACGCTCTGAAAGAGCTGGAGATGCCCGTAGAACTCGTCACCCTTGAAACAGGTCACTAGGTGGATAAAACCATTAGACCAAGGGCCGAGGGTCGGCACATCGATCTGTCCTGGATCACCGTTGACGAGAGCACGACTGTTGCGGCCAATGCGGGTAACAACCGCCTTCATGTTGCGCGGATCGAAATTCTGCGCATCATCGATTACAACGAAGCAATCGTGTTTCGACGCACCCCGCAAAAAATTGATCGCGTCGATTTCGATTATTTTTCGTTTAAGAAGATCGTCCAGATTGTCGCCATATTGGTGGGCGATCAACCTCAGGTTGTCTATCGTGGCCTGTTGCCAGGGACCCAGTTTCTCTGACAAATCGCCTGGTAAAAAGCCTAGCGATTCGCCCATCTCGTGTGTTGGCCGTAAAACAAGCATCTTCGTGGGACAGCCCTCGACGCCGTCGGAAATATGCCTGTGATCCAAAACCGTTCCATTGAACTCTTTTCGGTACTGCGGAACAACGGCTTGATAACCAGCTAAAAGAAGCAGTAAACTTTTTCCTGAACCAGCAGGCCCGTTTAGGGTTACCAAGTCGATAGAATTGTCTTTCGCCATGGCTAACGCGAAACACTGCTCGTCGTTTAGCGGGTAAATACCCTTGACCTCGCTATTCTGAGAAGGAGGTTTTGGAACTAATCGAAAATATCCCTTACCATCCTTGCCGAGCTTGTATATTGCCAAAACCGTCCTCACTCGCTTTTTTTCATCCTTCTTATTATCTACGAAGCGCCAACATGAGTTAGGCAAAACATTCGTGAGATCGACATGCAATTCTTCGGCCGGAACTCCCACAAGCTTTGCGTCACTGGTATGAAAAGCTCTAAACAAATCGCTCTCCATGGCAGCCTCGCAAAATCCAGTGTAGGGAGGTTCCGGTTTGACCTTCTCGCTTTCGAAATCCTGCGCAATGAGTTTAAGCGAGGCCTTGACCCGCATGTTGACATCCTTACTCACCAATATCACCCTCCAATCCGGGTGTGATTCCTGGAGTCGAATGGCAGTATTGATGATGATGTGATCATGCTTCTTGAGATCATAGCCGCGAGGTAAACGATTATTCGTATCACCGTTCAAATCCACGCTGACAATGCCTCCACCTGGGGTCGGCAATCCTTCAGCCAAATTCCCTTTTTCGCGCAGCTGATCGAAAAATCTGGACGAAGCTTGCGCGCTTGTACCTACGTGACCTCCCCGATGTGTCAAATCGTCCAGTTCGTCAAGACAAATGGCGGGAACAACTACCCTGTGCTCTCCAAACATAAATGGAGCTTCGTGGTTTGCTACCAAGTCACTGGTGTCCAGCACGTAGCACTTCGTTTTTTCTAACATACTTCTCTTCCTTGGTTAGGGGTTTTGCATCAACAGTTGTGAATGAAACTACTTACTAAGTTAAACTTTACTCCATAACAGCTCGGGTGCAAGCCCCGTTAGAAGTTGGGAACAACTCCGAACAAATTACAAACAGAATCGCTTGTGATTACACAAACTTTTTAGAAAAAACTTCTAACGGACAAGCAAAAACTGGTGCTTTTCTAAGCACGACATCGAAACGTAAGAATGGCTAGTCCAAAAAGTTTTCTAAATAAAATTAATTGCAAAACCGTACATGCCCATTCCGCAAGAACCCCGGAGCGTCGTGCCCGCCGGCTGTGCTGGAATCGGAATTTCTGTCGTGCCATCTTTTTGAAGTGTGCCCCGATAATTAATAGAGGGAATTACCACAAACGCTGAACAGTCGAATGTGTTTGCCGTATTCATTTTAACGACAAGAGGTATGCCAGCTTTGGCATTGATGACCTTCGGCGAATAACCGCCCTTGGCCACAATATCTATATACTGCTTATCGCCGTTTATTGTGGTGTTAAGGGCTCCGACCTCGGCTCCCCCTTTGCCCGAAGAACCGGAAAACCACAGGGCTAACCCGATGATGCCTACGGCCACTATTATCGATAGAATCGTTGATTTAGTCATATATTTTAGAAACTAAAGACAGGGGCTATTATACCAGCCACAACTAAAGTATTAAGGAAGTTATAAAGGGCGAACGCGATGACCACAATACCGACTGTCTTGAAGAACACTCCGGCATATTTGCTTTTGTTGATACTTACCGAACCAAAAGATAGCAGAGACAAAACAGGCAAAGTGCCTAAAGCAAAAACCAGCATTGTCATCGCTCCATTAAGGTAACTGCCAGTTGTCAAAGAGTAGAGTTGCATCGATTGAGTAAAACCGCACGGCAGAAAAAATGTGGCGGCACCCAAAAGAAACGGCGCGAATACCTGTGACCCCTTAGCATGCCGGAAAACTTTTTTCGACAATCCTGCAGGAAGAGTAAGCTGCAATTTTTCCACAAACGGCACGTCAAGAAGGTTGAGTCCGAGAATAATCATGATAAAAGCAATTACAACTCCTATCAGAAGATGAGCTGTGCCCGATAACTGAAATGCAGTGCCCAAAGCGCCTATCACTCCCCCCAGGATAAAAAAAGAAATCAATCGCCCGATGTGGAACATTGCCTGGGGGCGCAAACCCTGGCCTTCTTTTGCGTATGTCGCGGACATGGAGAGCAACAATCCTCCGACCACGGCCATACAAGTCGAGACAGAAGCGATAAGGCCAATAATAAATACTGTGCCCAACGTCATTGTTCCCGATGCTCCGAAACTAACAATCCCTGTTTTTTGAAGCAGAATGAAGGCGGCCATGAATGCCAAAGCGAAAGGAATGGCTAAATTAAAATCGCTCAGTTTGGCTTTTGCCCGGCGCTCTTTTTCCAATGAAACGCTGTAGCCGTGTTGCTCAATCTTCTTTGTGAACAGTTCCGCTATTTTTTCCGGAGCTATACCGCCAAAATCCCCACTGACATCCAGTTCTTTCTTTTCGTAATTAACATGCAAATTGCGGACACCGACCGATTCCTTGAGATCGTTCTCTATAAGAACGGAACAGGACTTGCAATGCATGCCGTGAACGTGGAAACGATAAGTATTCATAAATTCAAAATTTAAAAATTAAAATTAAAATTAAAAATTACAATTTAAAATGCAAAATTAGATTGAAACTCTTACCAAACACTCTCGATAGCACTGAAAAATTTCTCTAATTTTTTAGGTTGTTCTTTCAATAATGACTGCTTGCCCGACCAAATTTTGAGCCCAATTTTTACAATTATTAAATTTTGCATTGTCATTTTTCATTTTGATTTTTGCATTTTACATTCGAGTTTCTCTCCTGTCTATAATTTCTTCATTTTTAGCCGTAGCGAATTACTAACAACCGAAACGCTGGAGAAAGCCATAGCCATGCCCGCAAATATCGGGTTAAGAAGCAGTTTCCATAGTGGATAAAAAGCCCCTGCGGCGAGAGGAATGCCCACAACATTATATACGAAAGCCCAAAAAAGATTTTGTTTAATCGTCCTCATTGTTGCCCGCGATAAGACTACCGCCTTGGCCAGCTTGCTTACATCCCCATGAAGAAGCGTTATCCCCGCGGACTCGATTGCGACATCGGTTCCTGTTGCCATGGCAATGCCAACATCAGCCTGCGCCAAAGCGGGGGCATCGTTCACCCCGTCGCCGGCCATAGCGACTACCCTTCGGGAATTTTTAATTTTTTTGCCCTGTGGCAAATCAAGTAACCCCAAATTTTTGAACGTACCTTCCTGTAACTCCTTGATAATGCGGAGTTTATCTCCTGGCATAACTTCAGCAACAACATCATCTATCCCGACTTCTCTCGCGATGTAAGCCGCGGTCCTCTTATCATCACCTGTCAGCATCACCACTTTAATACCCATTTTATGGAGAACCCGGACCGCCTCCTTCGACTCCGGCTTCAAACTGTCGGACACGATTGCATATGCCAACAGTTTTTCTTCCGTCGCCAACATAATTGGAGTTCCTCCTCCTTCGACAAAATCTTTTATTTTCTGCTCATCGGCATTTAGGCCAAGGCTTTTAATAAGCGACGGACTGCCTAGAAAATACTTTCGGCCATCAATTTCGGCTGATATTCCTTTCCCTTCAATATTTGCAAAATCCTTAACATCCCCCGTCTGTATCTTCCTTTCCGTGATAGACTCCATTATGGCCCCGGCTATCGGATGTTCGGACTTCTTCTCAAGCGAACCTATAATAGAGAGGAGTTGCAGATCGGTCATATTGGAAACGTTGATAAAGTTGGTCAATTCCGGTTTACCCTTAGTTATAGTGCCGGTTTTATCGACAACAATAGTATCTACTTTATAGAGCTTCTCTAACGTGGCCGCGTCTTTAACCAATATACCTTCTTTAGCGCCCTTGCCGACCCCCACAATAATAGCGGTCGGAGTCGCAAGTCCAAGAGCGCACGGGCAGGCAATAACCAAAACTCCAACAAACGACATCAGGCCAAAAGATAGAGCGTCGGAAAACGGGATAAACCGCGATCCAACCGTAAGCCACAAAATCAGAGAAAGAACGGCTATAGCCATGACAATCGGCACGAATACGGCCGAAATCTTATCGGCCAGGTTTTGAATGGGCGCTCTGCTACCCTGGGCTTCTTCCACCATCTTTACTATTTGGGCCAGCATAGTTTCCGAACCCACCTGCGTAGCCTTAAATACAAAAGATCCTTGCTTGTTAAGTGTGCCGGCAATAACGTTATCACCATTCTTTTTCGCAACCGGCATTGGCTCACCGGAAATCATAGATTCGTCTACATTTGAATGGCCTTCCGTAATAACACCGTCCACTGGTATTTTCCCTCCTGGTTTGACCACAATTAAATCTCCATGCTTAACGTCTGAAATAGAAATCTCTTTTTCAATCCCGTTTTCAAGAATAATGGCAGTTTTGGCCTGAAGCTCCAGAAGCTGTTTTATCGCATCTCCGGTTTTTATTTTGGAGCGCGCCTCGAGATACTTACCAAGAGTAATGAAGGCGATAACAACAATTGTCACGTCAAAGTAGATGCTTGAAACATCTATATACTTTTCCAACGAAGAAGCCCATACGGTAACGATTAAACTGTAGAGAAAAGCTGTGCCAGTACCGATACCGATAAGCGTGTCCATATTGGCTGTTCTATGCTTCAGAAAATACCAGACCCCTTTCAAATAAGGTTTGCCGGGAATGAATAAGGCGTAAGCCGCCATAAGCGGAAGCCCCCATTTGAAAAAAGTTGCCATAGACGACGGCATTTCCCCCCAGATTTCAAAAGCCATGAGAGCGTCCCAGAGCATGCCGACTGCCGTGATGGCGGACAGCGGCAAAAGAACAGAAAGCTGCATTTTCATTTTTTTTAGCTCCTCTTCCTTCAACATTTTGGAATGGTCGTGCCCCTCCATATGTTCCATACCTTCCACATCTTTTCCCTCTTCGTCTATTATTAGAGAGTAGCCAAGGGGCTCTATCTCTTTTGAGAGAGTTTTAGGCGTCGTCTTTGCCATGTCGAAATCCAGCTTAACCGATTCGTTGCCGTAGTTGGCCTCGACACTCGAAACCCCCTCCGCTTTGCCTAGCTTCCTCTCTATATTAATGGCACATGAAGCGCAGTGCATGCCGTGAATTTTATAAGTTTTTTTCATTTCGATTTATTTATTATACATGATAGATCAAACGCGACTGTTAAATAGAACACCCCACACCTCCATTTGAAGCAGGGGCACCTTCGCCAACTGAACATCCGCTTCCCCCTCCTATTTGCCTTCCCCTTATCGGAGCTTCGGCCGAAACTCTGGCATAACCGGAGGCACTTGAATAATCGCTACCCAATACATCTTTTGGATCAACATCCTTCCATTCGATACCTTTTGCCTTCATGTAAGATGCAATGGTGATGTAAGTTTCTGGGAACCAATAAGAGTTAACTGCTAGAGCCGTTTTATACATCTCTCTTTCTCCCACTCCCTGCGAGGCCATGAGTTGCAATAGCCCCAGCATCGCCATACCGTGATTGCAGTCCGGAAAATACGTCGAGTTATTGCAACACGGTCTATATATATTTTTTGCGACTTTTACCACGAGTGCCTGCTGTTCAGCGGTCAAACTGAAAAATTTGTGCGCGCTGTAATGGTCCATCGGATTACCGAGGGCTAGAGTCCAGCCCGCAGTAGAAGCAAAACGCTCGGCACCACCGTAGCGGGGGTTTCTCATATCACCCTCATCCAGTACAGGATTCTTACTTGATAACCCTAAAGCCCACAAAAGGTTAAGAAGATAGCCGGCATTTTCCCGATTAATCTTCAATCTGCTTTCCGCTTTCCCATTCAACAGTTCATCGAATCCTTTGCCAAAATTGCCCCTCTCCCTATATAGGTCATCAAACTTCTTCCTGTCTATCGCCCCGACGCTGACCAGTTTTTGACCCAAATCGCCCCAGACCACGGGCAATTCGACTCCCACGGAAGGCAAAACCGTTTCCTCTTCCGCCGAAAATTCCAAAACACTTTCGGTATCAGCTGAAACGCTAGTCCTAACAGAATTATCCACTCTGCCATTTATAAATATGGCCGTTGATATCATTACCCCTGCTACCATTATAGCGACGGGCAGTGGTATATTGCTTTGTTTTTGCGTTTCCATAATTATTGACTACATTACGAGAACTAAAAGACCTATTAATATCATTGCGATTCCGGCAAAGAGCCTGACCGCGCCCATATTGTTCTTTTTCCACTCCTCGACTTTGGAGAGCAACATCTTATCTGCAGCTATCCAAAGAACGGAAACAAGAGGCACGATAAGAATCAAATTGTAGAAAAGCAGATAACCAAACCCTTTGAAATAGGTGACCTGATCTTTCAAAAGGCCGATAACCATAAGGTAAGGTCCGCCCATGCAAGGAAACTGGCAAATACCGACAAAAACACCGAGAAGGAAAGCAGCGCCGAAAGACGTTTTGTCCATGAGTTGTCCCATCCATTTATGGGATACGCTTGGAATTTTAAGTTTAAGAGGAAAGCTCGGGGAAAACCGGTTCAAGAGGTTAATGAAGCCAAAGGTAATAAGTAGAATAGCTCCAAGACGGCCCATGAAGTGTGGAGTATTGAACAAATGGAGAACCTTAAGAAGGCCTAGACCTATCAGAAAATATGCGGAAAAAATTCCCACGACGTACATGCCTCCAATCTGCAATATTTTCTTACGACCCATCTGCATGCCGAAAAGAAAGGCGATGGTAATAAGGAGAATCGAGAACGAACAGGGATGTACGCTGTCAAGCAATGCAGAGATGAGAACCATCGGAAAAAGAAGGGTTCCCTCCCCGCTTAAATTCCAGACAAAGGTGTTGACTCCGGGGAGGTATTTAAGAAGTAAAATACCTCCTATTGCCAGGCTTATAACGGAAATAGAAACGATTAATCTTTTCATATTATGGAGTTACCACTGACTTAAACCTGAGCGTTAAAATTCGGCCCAAATCGTCTTTGACGTAAACTTCCCTGCCAATCGGACCGATACCTGCAGGACCGTGGGCATTTGGGTCGAACACTACACGTATCTCGGCAAGACCACCGGCTTTAACCTTTATATTTACTGATGGAACAAACCCGCCCATTCCTTCCATACTGAAGGGGCCTTTTCCCACCTCATCTGTTTTGACATAAGCTTTGGTACACATGCAAGAGGTTGTAACTTTCTTTATGGTCACATCCGACGTTGTGAAATTTTGAAGCACAAATGTTTTTTCAACCAAACCGTCTTTCATTCTTATCGTTCCAAAATCGTAATCGGCTTTTTCTGTGGTAAGCGCACTTGCAGAATTGACGGATGCAGACACCGCTGTTTTCTCCGGTCCGCTCGCTTTTGTGCTTCCAAGCCAAGCCAGAACTCCCAGAGAGATAACGATGGTCAATATTATCGATAACGTTGTTGATTTCATATTCCTAATTTTGGCTGTTAAACGAAAATTGCCCGTTTTTGTAGGGCACCTGAAACCGGCCTTTGTAAGGCCGGGCCTAGAACAAATTAGGAGCGTTCAATAAACGGGATAACCAAAAGTTCAACCTAAGCAAATCATTTGGATACACATCTTCTCGTCTCTCTGCATGAAAATTGCCCCTTAAGGGCGGACTTGAAGATTTAAACCATCTTAGCGCAAAAACTGCAAACAATACTAATGTGGCCAAAAATGCCGTTAAAATGACCAGCGCAAATAAATGCGGAAGGGTCAGATGGTGATCTAAAGCTGCCATTGTTCCTCCCGGACAATCTTCCGAATTCAATAAAGAGGAAAGACAGTCACCATCCATATGGCCGCTGATTATCATTGCTCCGAACACTGAAATAGTAGCGAACACCCCGAAAACGATCCAATGTACAACGGAGCTATGGGCAAATATTCGGCTGTTAAAAATATTTATCATCAATTATTTTTCTTCTGGGCCAGTCTATATATTTTGATTATCTCATTCGTGGCTTGCTTGCTTTTACCGCTTTTCATTTGCTGAACAACATGGGTCGACAAGTGGTTTTCCAACATCAACCTCTCAACACCAGAAAGAGCTTCCCTAATCGCCGCTGACTGAGTAATAATATCAACGCAATACTTGTCACCTTCCACCATCCTTTGAAGTCCTTCAATTTGTCCCCCTGCAATTTTTAAACGCCTTAATACTGACTTTTTTATTTCTCCTTTCATATTTAAAAACTGGTAATTAAAAATTGTTTTCGGTTGTCATTATACCCCCCTGGGGTATTACGTGTCAAACAAAAAAAGAACAGGTGTTCCCCGTTCTTTTGAATCACTAAGCCGCCACTCTCTGCAAAATCTTTTTTTTGCCAAATCTTATCGGTCTGATTGCCCCATAGGGCAATTTTTTTACCCAAATTTGATACCTCAACCGAAGATCAACACGGCTTGCGTTCAATTTGCCGATTAACGTCCACCCCGTGCATGCCCAGAGAGAATGCTTTTTGCCATCGTTACATTCCGCTTCCGGACAAGCGTTCTCCTCCGGCAAAAGTCTGGAAATGACGTTATTTGTAGCGGCATCTTCAGGTTCCACGTACCATTTGTACCGAGCTTTCTGTCTTGCATTCTGTGGCATAAAACCTCCATAAATTTTGTTTCTAAAACCAGATTACAACAAAATTGGAAATATTTCAAGACATACCCTATTATATACATTCTCTACGAAAAATACTTTTTATTCTTCAATTTTTCCGGCATGTAACTCTCTGTCGCCTGTCCTAGGCCTATCGATGGATATTTTTCGTAACCTTTGCCATACTCAAGATCCTTCATGAGTTTGGTGGGCGCGTTTCTAATTTTTAACGGCACGGGTAAACTGCCAAAATTTTTTACGTCACTCATTGCCATTTGGAGAGCATTGTAAGCGCTTCTGTCTTTTTTTGAACCGGCAAGATAAGCCACACCATGTGCCAAATTAATGGCCGCTTCCGGCAAACCGATAGTATCTACGGCCTGAAAAACTTCGTTCGCAACCACGAGAGCAGTCGGCTGAGCCAAGCCGATATCTTCGCTGGCAAAAATGACCATTCTCCTTGCTATAAATTTAGGATCTTCGCCGGCATCAAGCATTCTTGCAAGATAGTACATGGCCGCATCCCTCTGCCCGGCCCTCATGCTTTTTATGAAAGCGCTGATGACATTGTAGTGTTCTTCCCCCTTTTTATCGTAGCGCAGAAATTTGGACTGAACGGCATTTTTCAAATTTTCAACTGTTATTGCGCCATACAGTTCTTCTGTCGCCTCGATCACAGAAAGAGCCTGCCTGGCGTCACCGTCTGCCATCCTGACAAGCCACTCCAAAGCATCCTTTTTTATTTTTGGCACAGCTCGCCTAATAATCTTTCCCATTTCCTTTTCCGAATGCGCATTCAAAACAAACACGCGACATCGCGACAAAAGGGGCGATATCACTTCAAAACTCGGATTTTCGGTCGTGGCTCCAATTAATGTCAACTCTCCACTTTCAACGTAAGGCAAAAGAAAATCCTGCTGTGCTTTGTTAAATCGGTGGATTTCGTCAAGAAAAAGTAATTTCGGAGTCAAGGTATTTTGCGCCACGATTTTCCTGATATCATCCTTACCTGCCGATACTGCCGAAAGTTCATAGAGTTCGGCATTCAAACTTTTAGCGTAAATTCGAGCCAATGTCGTCTTACCAGAACCAGGTGGCCCCCAAAGGACAAAAGAAAACAGATGTTTCTTTTCTATAGCCACGCGTAAAGGTTTACCTGAACCAGTCAAATGTTCCTGCCCCACAAACTCATCCAAATTTTTCGGCCTAATTTTTGCCGCCAATGGTTCGCTCATGTCTGCATTATATAGTTTGACGAACCCCCCGCAAGTCAGTAATGTAGCACACAGAAGCTCACCTAAATTCACCCCAGAGTTAGGACACTCTCACTTTTAATATTTTTAATGATACCAGAGCGTCTGGCGACCTCCAAGGCGCTCTCA
>Ga0155869_159_pt1 | contig 17864 bp, 18 predicted proteins | sample RifCSPlowO2_01_FD_107523 | JGI IMG/M metagenome (GOLD analysis project Ga0155869, IMG submission 107523) | Candidatus Taylorbacteria bacterium RIFCSPLOWO2_01_FULL_43_44
GGATTCTCTTTCCATTTTTTGCAACGAGGTGGTTGCGCTCAAAATATTCTCCGATACCTTGCAGTGTTTGGTCGCCTTTCGCGTACAGCTCAAACGCGTGGCGAATAATCGGCGCGGTCTTTTTGTCCACGATAACCGTTTTTGTTCGTGAGTCGTTGATATATCCCACGGGAGCGAGACTTGGATATTCGCCGCGCCTCACTTTCTGGCGCAACCCTCGTTTCGTATTTTCGGAAAGAGAATCCACATAATATTTGCTTTGCCCAAAAGCGATGGAGAGCATAAATTTACCTTGTGGGGTAGGTTCAAACCAAAACTGAATGAATTTGAGAAATTGGAGCTTCTTTTCGTCCACAAGGTAAATTATGCGTCCTCCATCGACAGAATTGCGCGCAAGGCGATCTGGGTGCCATGCGAGGATGCCGTTTGCGAATCCCTTTTCAATCTGCTCAATCATGTCGTTAAAAATGGGACGACCGGGAACTTTGGCAGATTGCTTTTCAATAAATTCGCAAACGATTTCAAGATTTTCTCGCTTGGCAAAATCGCGCAATTCTTGGAGCTGTGCTTCAATACTCAAAACTTGCTTATCCTCCACATCAGTGGACTTACGAGCATACAAAAAGAATTTTTGTTCCATAATTGGTATTATACCAAAAATTCTTTTTGTAGGGCAAAGCAAATAATTAGGAAAAATTGCATTGGATTTCGAACCTCTTTCTTGGCGAAAAAACAGTCCGTCCCGCCGAAGGCGGGACTCCAAATTCGTTAGGAAAATTGGGGGGAAATCAGTGGGACGCGCTTCGCGCGTCCCACGCTCTGGGTGCTTCTGTATCTTTTTCTACAAAACTGGAGCCGATGGTCGGAATTGAACCGACGACCACCTCCTTACCATGGAGGTGCTCTACCAGCTGAGCTACATCGGCAATATTTTTGATCTCAAATATCTTCTTCCTGCGGCCGATTTGAAATAAAGTTCTCTCTTTCTCGCTTCCGCAAAACTTTCAAAACCCTCGGCGTAAACAAGACTTAAGTTAGACATTCTACTGGTCGTTATAGTATGCCCAGATTTGTGTTCTGCCAACCTTCTATCTAGACATCCAGTAACGCCTTTGTAATAACGACCACAGTCGTCCCTTAGAACATAAGCTATATATTTCTTAACATTAACCATGGAGGTGCTCCCCGCCCGTACCGAATGTGCTCACCCGGCACGTTCGGGCGGGTACCAGCTGAGCTACATCGGCACTACTTCACTCCGAATTACATCGGAGCTTCGCAGTGCGAGCCGTGGTTAAATAAACCTATTCTCGCCCAGCGAAGCTCTAACACAATTTGAGCGTAGTTGGGAGCTACGTCGGCATTTTTTGTTCTGATGTAATCATCAAAACAAAATAATGGCGACGTACTAATGAGCCCGCTGCCTGCCCCCCGAGTATTCTCGAGGGGACTGCCCCGTAGTGAGGCGAGTACTCGAGCCTCGACTACTCTGGAGCTACACCGGCTTATTTATTATCAATTTACTTCCCTGCTATCTTATTTGATTTTTTGAATTTTGGCAAAGAAAACCGCCGCTCCTTGGCGACAGTTAATGATTACTCCTGCGGCCTCTCCTCATTATCGAGCTTTATAGCGTAGGCGAGAATCATGAGAGCGCTCCGTACCCGTTCACTCATACCTCCGCCGACCGAAGTACGAAATCTCATTGCCGAGCCATGATGCTTGTCAGTCGTAAACCAAATATCACCCATTTTGTCGATTTGAATGATTATCCGACCTTCCTTTGTGCCGTCATGATCGTCATGAATCCGTTCGTAAGAAACATCTGTTTCTAGTCCCGGAATCCAAAAAGGGTTTTCGATGACTCTTTTTGTATCTCCGACCAACCTCTCCTGCGACAATTTTTTCATTTGTTTCTTCTCCTCAACGTAATATAACAAGCAAACAAATGAGCCGTCAACCTCGAGCACTTAGCTACGCGCGACTCTCGGCCATTCTACCGTTCTACGTTTTACCTACCCACGCGATGCACACAGGCGGGCGTTCCACGTTTTACGATTTATCAAGATACCCGTGAAGCAAATGCTCAAAATAATCTTTCGGATCAGTAAAAACGACTTCATAAAAATGCCCCAGAGGATTGGCCTCCGCCGTGTATTCATAATGTCCGCGTATTTCGCCGTCTTCAAATAGGCGAATATGATACTGAAAATTTTTTCTGATAATTTTCCTCAAACTGAGGACTTCTCCCAAATCCTTCCATGCCATATACGCCTTCGAGTACCCTTTATTTTTCAAATGTTTTGTAAATTCTTCAGGCGTTTTTCCTTTTTTTAAAAAACCGATTATATATTTTTGTCTAAATTTGTGAATTCCAAAGGCCTGCACGAAGGCGGTTAGTTTAGGCCAAAAATGATAAACACTAGTCCAAAAAAGCGTCTGGTAACGGCTAGGCGGGTTATCTTCACCGATACTTTGAACCTCCCTCTCTATATCAATACCGGTTTTATCCTTTACTTCCGTGGCAATCTTATCCGCGAAAACCGAAACTTCATGGGAGGTTACGTCTCCATCCGTGACCAAGACCAGGGGTTGTTTTTCGTACAAACCGACATTACCCATTCGCTTGCCTTTTAAATTTAACAGATTATCCAAAATCCAAGCCAGGGAAAGTTTAAACGATCCGTCACCCGAGGGAAAACCGGGTATACCGGGAAATTGCTCTTTCAATTTTTCAAATAATTTCTCTGAAATAACCGGGTTTTTAAAAAAAGAACCTGCCGTACCAAATTTATCCAAGGAAGGAAATTTTTCCGCCCTTATCTTCAAAACGGCCTCTCGAATATTCTTCAGAATAGGCTTCGGTGCGCCCCTTTGGCCGAAAAACTTGTCCAAATCTTTATAGGAAAGCGACGGCTTCCCGTCCTTTGGCAATTTAAACCTTACGGAAGTAATCACCAAATGTTTCCCGTCCGGTTTTTTGAAAAGGCTATCGCGGTAACCAAACTGACATTCTTCACTTTCTAATCGTCTTTCTTTTGATTCTTTGAGGTCAAAAATTTCAACCGAATCCAGAAAAGAAGAAACTTCTGTACCGTAGGCACCGATATTTTGAACGGGAGAGGCCCCTACTGTACCCGGAATTCCAGACAAATTTTCCAAACCCCAAAGCTTTTCAGAAACAACTTCCTCAACAAAGTTGTCCCAATTTTCACCTGCGGCTACATCTATGTTCGTATGGCCTTTTTTCTCATCAAATTTCATTCCGCGCATGGCCATCTTAACCACCAAACCGGAAAACCCCTGATCTGAAATTAGGACGTTCGAGCCTCCGCCCAAAACCAAAATCGGCACGCCCGCGCGCTTGCCAAAAACCGCCGCCTCTTTTATATCCTCAAGATTTTTTACAACACAAAAATAACGTGCCTCGCCGCCTACTTTTAAGGTATTCAGACTTTTTAGCGGAACATTCTCGTCTATCGTCATCTAAGATTTAATCCTCAAGTGGTTAAGAATTCTGCTCAAAACAGAGGACGTTCTGGATCGCTTCGCGCACGGAGGCCGCTCCCTGTAAAAACAGAATAACCTCCGAATCATTCCTCCGGCTTAAGACCAGCGGGGCTAGCTCCAAAAAGTATGTCTTATGTGAGTGCAACCGCTGGTCTTAAGCCGGAGGAATGGCTCTGTTTAATACCATCTCTAATTAACCATTTCACACGAATTCCTGAATTTTGGCTACAAAACTTCGTTTCCCGCTCGCCATATTTCGATATGACTCGTGCTCCAACTCGTTTTTCGCCCAAAATTCAGAAACTCGTTTAATGTGAAAGCGTTAATTAGAGATGATATAAGTATACTATTTTGCGCCAAGCAGTTCCATAAAACGCTCTTCATCCAGTATTTCTACACCTAACCGACGGGCCTTTTCAAGTTTTGAACCGGGATTTTCCCCACAAACCAAATAGGTCGTCTTCTTTGAGACTGACTCCGATATCTCTCCCCCCAAAGACCTTATTTTCTCTTTGGCTTCTTCTCTTGGCATTTTTAAAAGGGTGCCAGTCAAAACGAATGACATATTTTTTAAAGGCCCGTTTGTTACAACCCCGACCTTGTCCATATCATCGATATTTACACGTTTTAACAATGCCCCGAGCATCGCTCTATTGTTTTTGTCTTTAAACCAGTCAAAAAGCGATCGGGATACAACCGTGCCGACACCCTCGATGAGGTCGAAATCAGACTCTTTGGCCTCAATAATTTTGGAGATATCGCCCAAATGTCGTGAGACATCGATAGCGGTTTCTTCTCCAACTTGAGGAATGGAAAGAGAGAACAGTAGCCGCGGCAAAGAGACTTTCCTGGCCTTATTGACCGATTCCAATAAATTCTCGGCGGATTTTTCGCCAAATCTCGGCAAAGACAATAGATCGCCCCTCTTTAAGTCGAAGATTTCGTATGGTTCGTTAATGAGATTATTATCCAAAAGAAGATCAACAACCTTTGGACCCAAGCCTTCCACGTTGAAACATTTTTTGGAGACAAAGTGGTAAAGCTTGCGCCTATGCTGAATAGCAGAATCTTTTGAAACACAACGCCACGCGGCCTGTCCCGGGATTCGCTCGATACTGCCGTCTCCCCCGCACTGTGGAACCCTTTCCGGAAATTTATAAACTTTTTCTCTACCCGTCCTCATTTCTTTGAGAACACTGACGATGTCCGGAATGACATCCCCTGCCTTTTGAAGAATAACGGTATCCCCAATACGGACGTCCAATCTTCTTATTTCATCCTCATTATGAAGCGTAGCTCTTGAGACAACAGACCCCGCCACGGAAACAGGCCTCAAGTGCGCAACCGGAGTCAAAACGCCGGTCCGACCTACCTGCAAAATTATGTCTTCAACCACAGTCGTCACTTGCTCTGCCGGAAATTTAAAAGCAACGCCAAACCGAGGGGCCTTACCCGTATACCCCAAAATATTTTGGAAACGCCGTTCGTTGACCTTAACTACAATGCCGTCAATCCAGTAATCCTCCTTTTTTGCATTATCCCTCCACTTCTTCCAATAAGCGATAATTTCAGAAACATTTTTGCACAGTTGATAGTTTTTGCCGACCTTAAAACCAATGGTTCTTAAATACTCCAATTCACCAATTTGAGTATCGGGAATAGGTTCGCTTGAAATCCCAAGATCGTAGACAAAATTGTCTAATTTTCTTGAAGCGGCAATTTTGGGATCAAGTTGTCTTATGCCGCCCGCGGCAGCGTTGCGAGGATTGGCAAAGGGAGGTTCCCCCAGGAGCCTTCTTTCCTTGTTCAAATTTTCCAAATTCTTGGCCCCCATCCAAACTTCACCCTCGACAATAACACTAACAGGTTTCAAAAGTTTAAGCGGAACAGATTCGATAGTACGAACATTTAGCGTCACATCTTCCCCTATCTCTCCGTCTCCTCTTGTAGCGGCTCTCGTAAAAAAACCGTTCTCATATTCCATCACGACTTTTAAACCATCGATTTTGAGCTCACACGCATAACTGGGAATCTCATCCTTACCCGTCTCCGCCTTCAAAAAACGCTTAACTCGTTTATCGAAATCAATAATATCCTCTTCCGTAAAGGCGTCGTTAAAAGACCACTGAGGAACTTTGTGTCTCACTTTCACAAATTCCGGCAGGGGTTTGCCGCCCACTCTTTGAGAGGGCGAATCCGGTGTAATTAGTTCCGGATACTGTTCTTCAATTTTCAAAAGCTCGGATTTTAGAGAATCCAGAACCTCTTCATCTAAAGTGACCTTATCAAGAACGTGGTAATTGTACCTGTGAAATTCAATAGTCTGCTTAAGCTTATTCAAACGTTCCAAAACTGCTTTGGGGGCTGACATATCTAATGTAAAATTTAAAAATCAAAATGAAAAATGAAAATGCAAAATCAAAAACGATACTCGAAAAGGATGTAAGGGTCTGCTCAGAATATAATGTCTAACAGAAATGTTCAAACTTCCTTACCTGTCTCTATGATTGCCGAAACGTCTTCTTGTTGGCATGCGGACATAGACAGATCATTTTACATTTTGATATTTAAATTTTCAATTTTCTAGTATTCAACTCTTAGCGCTCTTTCAACCTGAATAGCTTCCCGGTTTCCGGAACACGGCACGTTCCAACCTCGCGATTCTATAATAGTGCCGATATTATTACCATTATAACCGTCGGGTTCCGGGTAACCCTGCTCGGACTCGCTCCAACCGTCATTTATGACATCCAACTTTATTACAGTGACACTCGCGCACGCCCCTTCAAAATCGAAAGTAAAAGTGTTAGTCACTCGCCTATTATTCGCATTCGTATTTACTGGAGAAACAGTAACTGGTATATCGGACTCGTTGCAGTTTATAACAAGGCTGTTAGCCGCTGGCGCCTCATCATAACGGTAAGGCTCTTTAAAATGCGGGTTGCCCTGTAAATCGTAGAACAAAGCGCATTCCACCCCAGCATCGGCAGCATAAAAAGCTTTCTGCGACTGCCTTACCGTGGCCACCAAATCAAATTCCCTCAAGGATAAATTGGCCATGGCCGCCCCTATTGTGATCAGCATGGCGCTTATCAAAACGGCGAACAGCAGACTAAAACCCGCCTTCGAGCTCGGCCATCTTAAAACAACGCCATTTTTGTTCATGCGAAATTTCATAATGGACTAAGTTGAGATTTCCAATTCATTAAAGAACCCCTCATGGTGTAAGTCCTCTTTGGAAAATTTAACCTTTCTCTGTCGATCGTCACCGTTACCAAAGCTTTAGTCCCATCATTGGATTCGGAAATGGAGACCCTTCTTGTTATGCCTGAAGCTTTTCCATCAACATCGTAAGAATATATTCCCGTGTCTTCGTCATAGTAAAGTTCGCATAATTCCGGATTTACACACGAAATAATGTTACTAGGATTATTAACATTGTTCGGTTTTTCTGAAACGCTAATACCGCAATAATTGTCGATGCATTTGTCGAGCCCCCTTAACCAATTTGTGGTACTACCCTCAAAAACGTTGTTGTCTCTTATCATCCTTACATACTCCATTAATTCATCGGCAAGATAAACCGACTCAATGTAATCTCGCACATCGGAAGCGGTCACTAGACTGCTTTTGGCCGCCGACAAAGGACTGATAAGCGCGAAAGTAATGAGGGCCACGGCAATAATCGTTTCTATGATCATAAAAGCCTTGGTTTTGTTGATTTTTCGGAAAGTCATATTGATGTTTCGTCCGAATCGACCTTGCGTTGGGTCGCCAAAGTTTCAACGGTAAAATTAGTCTGCTTATCTTTAAAATCAACATGTCCTTTTACAACAATGAGTACGTTAGGCTGTTCATTGTCATCGCCTAAGCCGCGAACATAGAAACGTAAATGATCTATTTTGACATCACTTGATGTTATATCGAAATAACCGGTACCCGCATAACGCTGAAGAGTTGTGCCGCTTAATTTGTATCGGCTCTCCAAACCATTGGAATCGGTAAACCGAACCTCGTCGCCTCCGGCATTAGCACTTGGTCCAAATCGACAACCGCCGGACACTTCCGATCCTCCTCTAAAACAGCGATACTCTGTGCCGACCCGCAAATTTCTAGTCATTGAATCTAGAGCGTAGCTAAAATTACTGACGACAGATTTTATCGCCTCGGCTTGTTTATTTGCGGAAACTATAGAAAGTGTGGCACCTGTCGCCGCAACCATAATTATGGAAAAAATGAAAACGCCCACAATCATTTCCATTAAGGTAAAAGCTCTTTGGTATCTGTATTTTTCTTTGTTTTTCGAAAACATTATGGGCAAGCGTTAGCCACTGATATAAAACCGGTAAAGGATACCGTGACTGAGTTTTTCCTAGTCCCGTCTGAGGAAGACATTTCTATGCAGGCAGACTGATAAAAGGAAGGCAAGAGAGGTATATCTCCAGAAGTTGGCGTCAAATTAGTCCTTATAAACGCGTCCGGACTGGGACGCATAAAACTCACCGCCAAATAACTCAAAACTGAAGCAGTCGAGCCGTCACTACAATCTTTTTGACCGGAAGGCCTGGTGGCGCAAAATTTTGAAATGGAATTGCCTCTTCCGATTAAAAACTTTTTAACGAACTCCTTGCTACTGCTCGTCTCACAGACTGATACCGAGGCGACACTCTCAGACGTAGCACCACACCTGCGATTATACCTTTTACTTACATCCGGATCATCGGCAAACATAGCGTAGGACAGTTTGTCGGAGCTAAAGTAAATAAGTCCATAACCTGATTCAAAAGTCGACACCCCACTACTTGTTCTATCTTTGACGGACGTACCGTAGACTTGGGTCTGTCTCAAAGAGAGCGCCATGTCGTAAGCCAAGTTAGTCAAATTTATGCTGTTCGAAAACTTACTAACTCCAATCGAAAGGGTTGCCGACATAATTACGAAAAAACCAATCACGATCATAACCTCGGGAAGTGTAAAACCCCCCGTAAATTTTTTTTTCAATTTTCTGTTTTCAATTTTCATGAAAAAACTAAAAGCTTTCAAGTCTGCAATTTTGTTTTGAAAATAGCCGACAGACTCTAGTATATTTTACATCATAAACGGGAAAAATACCCCAATGAGTTCTGCACTCCAAAAGAACATAAGCAAACTGCCGGCAATCAAAAAGGGACCAAGCGGAATCTCGCTTTTTCGTCCTAAATCGCCAAAAATCAGCCTTAATTTTCTGTTTTTTGAAAACTTGCCGGCTAAAATCAGTAAACCCATAATTAAAGCCGCCAACCAAAAAGAAACCGCGATTGCCGGCAAAAAAAGCCGAAAACCAAGCAAAATACCAAGCCCCACCATCAACTTAGCATCCCCGAGCCCCATCAGACGGCCGCCCGAAAATAGCCAAATAAGGAAAAACGGCAAGGCTGATAAAATTCCGGCCAAAAGTTCCATAAAATAAAATTGCCCAAACAAACTTCCAAACAAAAAATGAATGACGGAAAGTCTCAAGATGGCAAAGAAGGCAAGGCTCGAAACCGTCCAATCCGGGATGATTTTATGGCGCAAATCATAAACAAAAATTATGATAAGCAAAGAGCCGATAATGGTAAGAGATATAAAATCAGCTACAGCAAGGGGAACTACGGCAATTTTCTCTGCGTGAAAAAAAGCAAAAACAAAGAAAAGTCCGGTCGCAATCTCAACCAAAGGATATTGGGGGGAAAGACGGCTTTTGCAACTGCGACACCTACCTCGAAGCCGAAAGAAACTGAAAACCGGGACGAGATCCTTATTTTCAATCTGCTTGCCACAGGATAGACAAATAGAGCGTTTGTGCCTTTTACCCCCGATTCCCTCCCGCAAAATAACCACATTCAAAAAACTGCCGACAATGATACCGATAAAAAAAATTGGTAATGACAAAATCAACATCTTTTATAAACAATAAATTGAACTTAAAGTGAAACCATAAGGCAAAACAGATCCAAATATTATCGCATAGTAGACCCATCGCCTTAGATTTTCCTTTTTTATGATTATTCTTAAGGCAAGTGGCACTGCCAAAAAACCAAAACAAAGGGCCGACAGATAATGATAAAGCCAAACAGGAGAAGATGAAAAATAATCTATAAACAAGAACGGGACAAAATTAATCGCGAAAGCAAAAATGAGTAGAACCTCGGCATTTGCAAATTCTTTTGACTTAATGATCTTTTTAAGAGCCACGATGATGAGTACGAGTAACGAAAGACTGACTAATGACCAGGACACCGGATTACCCCTTAATATTATTTTTCTGCTATCCGAACTATTTTGAAGATAAAACATATCGGCTTTTCGTGCTCCGGGCACAAGCCACCAGTATGGAGAGTCCCCTCTTTCTTTCAACCACGAAGGGACCAAGGAAGAACGCATTGAAAACATGGCGCGGCTGTAAGTACCGACGAACTTCAGATTTTCAAGCCATTCACCTGTGCCGGGAAAGACGATTTCGGTGCCCGGACCATTTTCATAAAACCCTGCTTCTTTAATGACCGGCCCCGGTGCAAAAATATTGAAATAAAAAACCATGATGAACAGATATGTTAAAAACGCGGTGACTGACACAAAAAACACGGCCTTGTATTTTTTTGCCAAAAGAAACAAAAAACTGCCAATAGCGAGGTAAGCGAGACCTGTCCATTTTATTGAAAAGGTCATCCCAAACAAAATGCCGGCAAATAGTAGCGGTATTCTGTAACGACTCCATTCTTCCTCTCTCAAGGCAAAAAACACCGTCACAACGCCCGCCAAACCTAAAAATATCATAATGGCATCCGGCATCATGATTCTCGAATGAATAATCAAAGCATTATCGAACACAGCAAAAACTGCCGGCAAAATGGACTCAAAAATGGAAAATTTTAAAAGACGAGCAAAGATAAACAGAAAAACAGGTATAAGGGAGCCGAAAAACAACGAAATAGCGCGCGCTTTTTCAAAGGGAAAACCAAAAAATAGACTGCCTACCGCGCTTGGAAAACTGCCAATCTTTTCCGGAGACATTCCGAAGGTACTCAAGGAAAAAATCATCCAGCCAAGGGGCGGAGATGGTTCAAAAAAAGGTTTACCGGCAAGCGTGTTTAAAGCGTAAACTTTAAAAACCGCTTCATCCAGCACGGCAACGATCGGCTTTTCTATTTGCGGAGCACGTATCAAAAAAGCCAATATAAATGTCAGAATACCCATAACTATATCTTTTTGCCGACTTTCTTTATTTGAAAAAAGCCCGCTCGCAAATCTATTTAGATTTTCGAAAAATATCACCACAAAATGATATCACAGTTTAATTAGCTTCGTGTTGGTCCACACAAAAAGAGCCCCAAAGGGCTCTTTTTGTACCAAAGAAATACATCTTAGTCAGGTGTAGCCTCTGATGTCTTTACACATCCAATCTGTGTGCAAGTAATAATCGTCTTGTCTGCGTTACTCTCGGCAACAATACTATAACTGGTGCCTGCCCCGCTCAATGACACATCAGAAACCTCATCACCACAATCGGTAGCAGACTGAGTCCCCCCTGTTTCATCACAATAAATCCATCCTGTAGGAAGTTGAACGTATGATGCACCCCCTACGCAGTTTAACCCTCCACCGCCGTTGTTGTTCTCTGTCGGAGCCGTTATCGTCAAACTATCATTCAAACACGACAATAGGGAAGGATTTAACGTTCCAAGCGACTGCTGAGCCGCCGCTATTCTCGCTCTGTCCCTTGCCCCCTGAAGTGACGCAAACACCACCGAGGAGAGAATACCGATGATGGCGATAACCACCAAGAGTTCAACAAGGGTAAAACCTTTGTTTCGCTTCATATATTTAATATAAAAACTATTAATTATAAATAACCTTTAACGACTATTTTAATAAAGTTATTATAGCACCACTCCCCCCCTGTCAAAAAATGACTGTGGACAACCTGGACAGGCGCTAGGCGTTAGGCAATAGGCTCTAGGAAGGAAAGGAGGGGGTGAATAATGAATTATGAATAATGAATTATGAATAATGAATTATGCGTAGGAAACCAAATGTCTTGATGGGATAGAGTATGAATTATGCGCAAATAACCAGCAAAAATACTTAAGTTTGAACGATTCTTTATTATTTTCTTAGGCTTAATTCATAATTCGTCATTCATAATTCAGGCTTCCTGTGGCCCTACGGTGTAACATCGTAGCATTTCCCCCATTTCGGCGATGACCCGGCGTCATTGCTGGTTTCTCCACAATCATCAGACTTTCCATTAAAAGGCGCACCGGAATATACTGCCGCGCCCGGGCAACCTCCGGATGAATCGCTTGAATCACAATTAACAGTATTGCTCAGTTCCGAGTGTTCAGTCTCAAGCACTGCGCCCAAATGATAAGTCTTTGGGTTTGGGCCTGTATAGTTATAGTAAGCATATTTATATTGAGCGGCAGTTGACGGATCGGTTGGGATAGATGACATATAGGAAGCCAAGGGACTCGGACTGCCGTATATTGCCGTTGGATAAGAACCGTTAGCATCTTGATAAGTTGCGAGAGCCAACTGAATCTGCTTTATGTCGGAAATCCTTCGTCCATCGCGGGCTTTTGCTCTGGCTGAACCCATAGAGGCCAAAACGACGCCCGACAATATGCCGATAATGGCGATAACTATCAAAAGCTCCACTAATGTAAACCCTTTTTTGTTATTAAAACGCCTAACCCCCAAACGGGTACCCTGCATTCCCTCCCCAATCGGACGAAAAGTAAAACACTTAAATAAAATATTCATGAGCTTATTATACAACACAAAAACTTATAAATAACGATTTTTTATTGTCTGCTAAATTTAGTGTGGCTGTAAGCTATAGGTAGATAAATCATATCTTAAGATCATAGCAATTTTCCTGGCCACTAACGGAACCCGACGAATCGCAATTTTGAGCTCTGCCGTCAAAATCCGACCTTCCTCGAATACAGGAAACTCCCTTTCTGGTGTCATCGTCTTTATCAAGCATTCCTTCGTGATTTGTCTCCAAAATAGCACCCAAATGATAACCCGTGCATATGACATTTTCTCCTAAAGGAACGTAGGTGTATTTTTTAACAGTGCCCCCATAGGGCGCGGGCGTCGGTATGTATCTTAATATTCCCTCAGAAACCAAATAATCCAAACTTGGCGGATAGGCGGCATGTTTGTCGTAATATTCTTCAAGCCCCCTTGCAATCTGTTTTATCTCGGTCACTCGTTTTGAATCAGACGCCTGTTTTTTAAAAATATCCAGGAAAAAAGCCACTGTCGCGCCGATTATCAAAATAGCGACAATCAATATAAGCATTTCGGATAGCGTAAAACCCCTTTTCATTCTGTTTGCGTTATGTAACAAAAAAACATCCAAGCTAGGCCACTAGGCAATACTCATCGACACGTTATAGATAGGTATGAGAACCGAAGCCAAGAGAAAGCCGACACCAAGACCAAGACCAACCACCATGGCCGGCTCTATAAGACCGACCAAAGCATCGACTGCATCCGACACCTCCCTCTCATAAAAACGGTTCATTGTCTTCAAAATCTCGCTCATTTCTCCGGATTCTTCTCCCACTTTAAACATGGCAATCATTATGCCGGGCATTTCTTCGTGTTTGGCGAAAGCGCCAGAAAGCGACACCCCGGCTTTAACGTCATCGGTAGCCTGCTTAATTACTCTCTTAAACACCGCATTATCGATAATATCGCTTGTTATTTCTAGCGTTTTTACTATAGGAATAGCGGCGGAGAGCATCGTACTTAAATTGCCGGTTATTCTCGCCAAATATAATTTTTTATAAAGAGTACCAAGATATGGAACCTTCAATTTTATTTCAGAAAGAGCTACCTCGCCTTCCGAAGTTTTTGACCAGCGCCAAGCGAAAAAACCACCGATTAGAAAAGCAAACAAAATAAACAGCCCATAGGAAACAAAAAAATCACTGACGGCAATCACCATTTTAGTGTAAAAAGGAATTTCCTGGCCGGATTCTACCAAGATTGATGTCAACTTTGGAATAACCATGGTCAACATTAAAGTCATGACGGCAATAAACGTGGCCACGACAAACAAAGGATATATCATGGCGTTTTTTGCCTTCGACAAAAGAGCGTAAGAGCGCTCAATGTTATCCGCCAAAAACGTAAAAGTCTGATCCAATTTTCCCGATTCTTCTCCCGCCCTCACCATATTGATATAAAAACTGGAAAACAATTTGGGATGACGTGACAAAGCTTTCGAAATTGACGAACCTCCTTGAAGATCGTCGGCCACCTCATTCAAATGGCTTCTTAAGGCGGGATTTTCCGATTCCGACCCCAAAAGCCTGAAAATTCTTAATGCTGAAATTTGCGAGGCAAAAAGAGTCGCCAATTGACGAGAAAGGAGCACTACGTCGCGTGATTTAACTTTTTCGAAAATGCTGAGATTTCTGCTAAGAAGACTGGACTCGTTCGACTCCGCCGGCTTGATTGATAAGATAACCAAACCCCTTCTCTGTATTGCATTCATGGCAACTTCAAGACTGACACTGTCGACAGTGCCGCTCGTCTTGCCTCCATCTTTATCGACTGCTTGGTATTTGAACAGCATAGGCTCCAGGCAACTAGGCTCTAGGCTCTAGGTTAGAAATTAAAGTGTTAAGCATCTTCATAATCTCCGTGAGCAATGCATCAGTTTTACTAAAATCTAAACTTATATCCGCATACAATCTTTTTGAAATCAAAACCTGCGTTTCCAGTTCTCCACCTGAACCAAAAGCTGTTAGAAAAAATTGCTTGCACTCTTTTTTGTAACCCCGCATTTTACCCTCAGCGATATTTGATGGAATTGATACTGCGGCACGTCTCATTTGTGATGTTAATCCGTAAATCTCATCTCTAGGAAATTTTGATGTTAAATTGTATATTTCAATTACTAAATCTATAGCTTTGTTTGAGACAATCAAATCTTTATAAGAATTAATCATCGACTTTTTCTAGCGCCTAGAGCCTAGTGCCTAGTATTTATATCAACTTCTCGAGCGACTTCGGATTCAGTGAATACAAATAGGCGTTCTCGGCGGTTATCTCCCCTCTTCTCACCAAATCAGCCAAACTGCGATTCATGTCTATCATTCCCTGCTGGGAACTCGTCTCAATAATCGAGTTCAATTCGTATGTCCTTTTCTCTCGAATCAAATTGGCAACGGCCGTATTGTTTATTAAAAGTTCATAAGAAGGCACAAGACCTCCCGAAATTCTTGGGATTAATCTCTGCGAAAAAATACCCGTCAAGCTTCCTGCTAACTGAACACGCACTTGATCCTGTTGTCCGGGAGGAAACGAGTCGATGATACGATCAATTGTTTGCGCGGCATTATTAGTATGTAACGTCGAAAAGACCAAGTGCCCGGTCTCAGCCGCGGTAACAGCAGTTGCGATAGTCGCAGTATCTCGCATTTCTCCAACCAATATGACATCGGCATCCTGCCTAAAAGTGCTGACAAGGGCCGAGCTGAAATCCTTGGTATCAAGGCGCACCTCTCTTTGATCAATTATCGAAAGTTTGGGTTCATAGACATATTCTATCGGGTCTTCAATCGTCATAATATGTTCCGGTCTTTTCTGATTTATCGACTCAACCATAGCGGCAAGAGTGGTCGATTTGCCGTGTCCAATCGGTCCCACAACCAAGAAAAATCCTTGCTGTAATTCCGCAAATGATTCCAAAATAGGAGGAAGCGCCAGCTCGCTAAACATGCGAATTTTTTTGGGAATCAATCGCAGAGCTATCGCCACGCCACCTTGCTGGTAATAACCGTTGCCTCTAAATCGCGCCTTGCCTTTGAAATCATAAGAGAAGTCTATTTCTTTAGACTGCGCAAACCTCTCAGCGTCTTCAGGGCGCAACAACTGGGACATAAAACTGGAAGTGTCCGTCTTTGTGAGGGGTTTGTAATTTACTAAAGGTATCAAAAACCCGGAAACTCTGATTGTGGGAACACGCCCTTCGGTGAAATGAAGATCCGAACCACCTTCGGCAATCAAGTGCTCTAGGAGTTCATCTAGTTGTTTTTTATAGTCCATTTGCGCTCATAACCAATAATAAAAACTATTTATTTCCCTTAGCCTCCAAAATGGTGTTTATTTCGTTTACCACTTCGGATGGCACACTGCTTGCCTTCACTATGTAGCCGTCAATGCCCAGCTTCTTCCCTCGTTCGATATCCGCCTGCTGACCTTGGTTAGTAAGAGCAATCAAAGCCGCCCTCGTAGCCATTTTTTCCTTCTTTATCGCCTCAATCATCTCAAACCCCGTCATTGCCGGCATTACGATATCAAACACTATAGCATCATAATCTCCGCCATTCCTCAATTTTTCTATGGCCGCGACGCCACTTGTAACCACTTCCGGAGTATATCCGGAATTTTTTAGCTTAATGGCATACATATTGAGCAAAAACTCATCGTCGTCAACCAAAAGCACTTTTTTGTTCGAATTTGAATCAGGCATGTTCGATAATTTATAAATATAATTTTTAATGTTAAATCTTGTTTACCTCAGAAAAAGGAATCAAACCCTTGAAGGCTTTGAGGAGGGCGTCTTCGTGCATCGTTATCATTCCGTTTTTGCGCGCGACCTTCATTATCTCAATATCTGTCGGATTTTTCAAAATAACTTGTTCCAATTCTTTGTTCATTTCCAATATCTCGAAAACTGCGGTTCTACCCCTCGTACCCTTCGGGCAATCGGGCGAGGGCAAAGCCTCGTATATAGTATCGGGAATTTGTATTTTACTTCTAACCTCTTCTGAAAGATCTTGAAAAGATTTTTGAATCATCATTGATATGCTCCCCTCAACCGATACAGGCTTGCCCGGAGGATGAAGCAATGAAACTAAGCGTTGTGCAACCGCCATAATAAGTGTCGGCGCTATTAAAAACGGATCGACACCCATATCGATCAATCTCGGGATAACTCCGACCGAATTGTTGGTGTGAATAGTCGATAAAACCAAATGCCCCGTCAAAGCCGCCTGAACAGCCAATTGTGCTGTCTCTTTATCGCGGATTTCACCTACCATGATGACATCGGGGTCTTGCCTAAGGGACGTACGTAAGCCCGTAGCAAAACTAAAGCCAATTTCCGGTTTTATTTGAGCCTGATTCATGCCGGGGATATTGTACTCAACAGGATCTTCGAGACTCATAACGTTATCCGTTTCGAAATCAAGCTCCTTCAACATTGAATAAAGCGTGGTTGATTTACCGCTACCAGTCGGTCCTGAAATTAAAATAAGTCCAAACGGACGCTCGATGGCTTTCTTTACCTTTGCCAACCCATCACCTGAAAGGCCCATATCTTCGAGCCCACGAACCCCTCTCGCTGTATCCAAAATTCTCATAACTACTTTTTCTCCGTAATACACGGGAAGGGTCGATACGCGGAAATCGATTTTTTTATTGTCTATCTTGGCGGAAAAACGCCCGTCCTGCGGCTTTCTTTTCTCATCAAGACGAAGGTTGGACAATATTTTTATACGGGCGACCAATGCGTCGTGAACATGATTTGGCAAAACCAAACTGGTTGCTAAAACGCCATCAACTCGAAATCTGACTCTTGTGCGATCACCCATAGGCTCAATATGAATATCCGAACCCGCACCTTCCGTGGCATAATGAAGAATTGTGGCAATAATTTTAGTTACCGGTGCCTGTTCAACGATGCGTATATCACTTTCTTTATTTTGTCCTGCGCTTTCTTCTTTTTTATTCTCCTTTTTCTCCGAAAGTTCGCCTTCAAGCTCTCCAAGCGCTTGATGCACTTCTCCACTTAAACCGCGATAAGTTTCGATAATGCGATCAAAATCTTTCACTTTTATGAGATAGGCGCGTATCGGCATGCTTACCCTCGAGGAAATGAACGTAAGCGCGTTTTGAGTTTCGACGTTCTCCGGGTTTACAACCCCAATCTCAAGAACGTTATCCACAACCCCAATCGGAATTATGCGATAAAACTTTGCGGACTCTCCCGGAATGTAACTTAAAATATTGAAAGGTATTTCAATATTTTCGAGGTCCCGGAAAGGCATACCGAAAAATTCTCCCCGGGTTTCCAAAAAATCACGTTCCAAAACTCCATATTTTTCAAGCGCGGCAAACAAATCTCCGGTCGTGGTTTCCGCGGCAGAAATATCCGGGACATCATCGGCTCTCACTATTTTTTTTTGGACTAAAAGATCAAGGAGAGTCATAGCGTAAATCAACTACCCCGCAGCAGAGCTGCGAGGTATGTCTCTACTCGAGACCTTGAAATAATAATAGAGTCCCTCGATGTATCTGTTTGTAAC
>Ga0155869_104_pt1 | contig 12268 bp, 17 predicted proteins | sample RifCSPlowO2_01_FD_107523 | JGI IMG/M metagenome (GOLD analysis project Ga0155869, IMG submission 107523) | Candidatus Taylorbacteria bacterium RIFCSPLOWO2_01_FULL_43_44
TTCTCTGAAATGGAACAATCCCGAGAATTGGTTTAAAACATATCTTGCTCTAGGGCGTTGAAAACAAGGGGGGGGGTTGGAGGGTGTGGATACTTACATTTTTGTTAATTGACAGGCGTATACATTCGTGCTACTATGCTCCTAGAAAAGGTAACAGAAACGCCAAAGCACCACCCAAAACACAAAGCATGAAAAATAAAACCGTCACACAAGAAGAAAGTGAACATTTCTTCGACTTCTGGTCACAGCAAAAAAACGCAATCCGGAGACGTGTCTCCACAAAGACAGCAGACTGTGTCAATTTGTACACTGCCCCCGACAATGTAGGGTACGAGTTTGGCCAACTTCGACCAGGCAAACTCGGCCAATGGGATCTGTTCCACACACTAACCGGCCCCCAAAGCCAGAACATCTGCGATGAAAACGAGACCATGATTGCCTGCGGTCTTACCGCAACAGAAGTGGCCGAGGAAGTCCGTCGAGAACACTATCTGACGAATGGGGTTAACCCCGACGACAAGTTCGCCGTCGTAGCGTTCGAGCGTGTAAATCGGATGTCCCCCGAAGAGCTCGACAGTGAAATCAGGCGTCTTGAAATCAGACTTTCAACTGCAGGTCATGCCTAAGCCGACAGTACAAAACCATACACAAAAGGCCATCGCACCACGCGAGGCCTTTTCTTTTTTGGGAGCATTGCGTTTGCTTTTCACATAGATGGAATAATTGATAATTCCAATCATTGACACTCTATATAATCAATGTTATTATACTCCTCAGTAAACGTTCCTGTTTTTCAAACAATCAACCAAGCGAACAAGTAATGAGTTACCGTCAAAAGAAAGCCAGTCCCAAGCAGAGAGCATTTCTAGAATCACGAGGCTTCGTTGCCCCGGAAAGCGGAGCCATGTGCTCCCGATTCATAGGGTTTATCAAAGAAAATAACGGACTGGGACCCGAAACTGAATCGGAGAGAATCGCTTTCTTGAAAGCGACACAACAAAAATACGAAGGGAAAAGGGCGCAATTGCGAGATGGGCAGGAGACCGTAATTACACGGATTTACCCAAAGACACGGGACGAGGTCCTGCTCAACAAAGAGATGCACAGCAATTCAAAAAACATCTCCCCATTTCTTGCCAGTCTCACCATAATCGGTACGGACGGCACTAAAAAGGGCATCTCCAGCCATCTTGCCTACATTACCCTTCTCGAGTAGCCCTACCTTGTCCACAGCACCTTTCGACGTCAAAGACTCTCACAACCTCTGAGAGTCTTTTTTTGCAAAAAACGATATCCACAGACGAAGCTTGCATGTAATATATTTTTGACGTAAGATATACTTTACATTAATAATAGCCAGGCACTAGGCTTTAGGCCCTAGGCGATAGGTAGATTATTTAATTTCCTAGAGCCTAGAGCCTTCCCCCCTAGAGCCTAAACTCATGATTGGACAACCACAATGGTTTAATAGAAGAAAATATGGAGGCTGGGGGCTCTACCCCAAAACGAAAGAAGGCTGGTATTACGTGCTCGGATTTATTGCTCTAATGGCCATTTCTCAGTCTATTCCTGGAATAAGTCAGGAGACGAAACTATACGTTTTAATGGGCTTAGCGCTCCTCCTAATAGCCGACACCATGCACATCATGGCCAATCTCAAATTAGACGAGCGTGAAAAAATTCACGAAGCAATAGCGGAGAGAAACGCTCTTTGGGCGATGATATTCATTTTAGCCGCCGGTGTCGCCTACCAAATCGCATCGGGGATAGTTGCAAACGATATCCTTGCTATTGATCCCGTCATTATTATCGCTTTAATCGGCGCCCTAATAGTAAAAGCCGGCACAAATTTTTATTTGGACAAAAAAGATTAAAATGGCAAAAATCACCAATAAAATTTTTGATTTAAGAAAAAACCTGGGATTAACTCAGGAATCCTTGGCTGAAAAAGTCGGCGTAACGCGTCAAACGATAATTTCACTGGAACAAAACCGTTACAACCCGTCTCTTGCGCTCGCCCATGACATCTCGCAGGTGCTAAATCAAAAAAAGATCGAAGATGTTTTCTTCTTCTCCTAACGATTCACTCACATTCGGTCACTGACCTCAGTACTTCCTACATTCGGCGTGCTCGCCTCAGTATTCCTTCGCTCAACGCTCAGTCATCGCTCTCGCTCGGTCGCTTTACGCTGTTCGGAGCGCCTCATCCCAGAGCATTCCTGAAAGATCCCGTGGGGTGCCCGAAAACGGGTACATATGCAAATCGAGAAATGGAATGGTATTTATCTCGATTGTTCCGCAGGGCATTTGTCCTCTCCACGGTTTTTTTATATCTTCGATAATAAAATCCAGCCCTATAAGAGGGTCTTTGAGATACTTCGCAATATCCAAAAACAGTTTCTTGTTTTCCAGATGAACTTCGTCTGTGACGTCAACATTCGTACCTCCCTGACTACGCCCGATTTTTGTACCGACAATAATCTTTTCACCAAATCGTGGCACGCTATCCCTATTTATATTCTGGATTTGAAGCGCGGCATCCATTTCCTCGTTAAACGGAATAGCGTGAAAAACATGGCTTTGCCTCCTCTCATCACTGTTGGTCTCGATGACCAAATTTCGAACACTCTTTTGACCGTCACCGACAACAAAAGGCGGATCCCGACGCAAAACACCCGCCAATTTGCCTCCGATCAAAACCACTCGAAAAACAGTACCTCGAAGCTCCTCCTCCACCGAAACAACCGGCCCTATTTGTTTGGCAATTTTAAACGCAGTGATAAATTCATCCTCAGTTTTTATGTGGATTCTCGTATGTCGGCTTCTTGAGCCTAGAGTAGGTTTGACTACAGTCATGCCGCCGTTTTTCCTGATTTCTCTAAATATTTTCATTCCTTTGGATAAGGTGAAACAAGAATCACCTCTTGGAACCGGAAATCCCGCCCGCCGAAACTTAATTTTCATTACCCCCTTATTGTCCATCCATTCCAAATTGGGCGAATCGCCTCCCGGACGAGGCAAGCCTTCAAACACCAACCGCTTGCCGTTTGGCAACTTTGCCAAAAAAATATTAAGAGGTTTTGCCAAAAACCAGACCTCTTTAACCAAAATCTTCCTTTCGTTGGCCGCTTGCCACATGCATTTTGCCCGATCAGTATCCAAGTCAGATGAAGGCTTTGTGGCCAACTTGATAATTTTCAAAAATGAAAGCGACACCAACAAGCAATAAGTCAGTAAATCAATTTGGCGATTAAAGTTAAGGATTATAAAACGCACGACCGGGCGAATGGGTGTAGTAAAAATGTCAGCGGTAATACCCACTGTTTGGTTTAATTTACTGAGAAAATGCGGCACTTCCGCCGGACCGCACTCCTGACAAAAAGTTTTATACATAAATCATATTTTACCATATTGATTAGAGCTAATCTCAAAACCTAGTGCGTGAACAGTTCAACGAACATTTTACGTATCGTTACACAAACATGGTTCAAAAATTTTCCTTAGAACCCATCTCCAATCTAATGTCTAGAAAAACAGCAACATCCCCGAATTTCAGAGTGGTTTAATAATGTGATTATAGTCACATTATTAAACCACCTTTACTTATTTATCCGCGCCGACGAGATCAAAAAAATTCAAAGATGTCGCGATATTTCGATAATTTTTACCAAATCTTTGCCGGGATTTCAAAGAATCACAGCGAATGATTAGTTGGAGACGGTATAAATTTTGACCATTTAATCGCCATCCAGATGCCATGCTATAATTTGCCCTCATGAACACGGATGGAATAAAAAAACCAACAAAAAGAATTCTTGGTCTTAACCAAAATGTTTTTTTCATGGGCATGGTCAGTTTTTTTAATGATTTTTCAAACGAGATGATACTGTCGGTCTTCCCCGCTTTTTTTGCGGGAGTCCTCAAAGCCGGAGCGGCATCTCTTGGAATGGTGGAAGGAATTGCCGATGGGGCATCTCAATTTATCAAAATTTTTTCCGGCCGATACTCAGACAAGATACAAAAGAGAAAATTGCCTGCTGTTTTGGGCTACGCCCTATCGGTGGCGGTTCGACCATTTTACATAAACGCATCAACCCTTTTGGGTGTTCTTACGCCAAGAGTTATAGACCGCGTCGGCAAGGGCTTACGAGAAGCCCCTCGTGACTCACTTATTTCCCTGTCTGTTCAAAAAGAAGAGCTTGGCAAATCATTCGGTTTTCATCGAGCAATGGATACCGTAGGAGGCATAGCCGGGCCCCTCACCGCCTATCTCATCCTTCGATACATGCCCAACAACTTTAATGCCGTTTTTTTATGTGCTTTCGTCATCGGACTTTTAGCCATTTTTTCTTTTGTGTTCATTAAAGAGGTAAAAGTGGTAGCTCAATATGTCTCAAATAAAAATTCCCGCATTCCACTACCTCCCCACTTCTTCTCTTCTCTTTTGTCTTTCTTCATATTATCGCTTGGCACTCTTCCTGTAGCCCTCATGCTTCTTCGTATTGCCGATTTCGGGTACGACCTCTCAACGATTCCCCTTTTCTATTTAATATACAGCGTCTCCGTTTCAATTTTTTCAATCGGAGCGGGAAATTTGGCGGATAAAATCGGTGATAGAAAAGTTTTGTTCCTAGGCTATGTGATTTTATTGTTTTCATACTTCGCCTTATCCTTCCATGGAATGGTGGCTCTAGTCATCAGTTTTGTTCTGCTCGGGCTATTTTCCGCCTTCACAGATGGCATACAAAGAGCCTACATATCGCGCATCAGCGCGCCCGAAGCAAGAGGTACGGCAATTGGTTTTCTAAACGGAGCATCCGGTCTCGGTTTTCTCTTTGCCGGTATCGTGGGAGGTCTTATCTGGCAAAATCTTGGCCCTATTTACGCAATTCTCGTATCAGGACTTGTCATTTTGGGTGGTCTTTTTAGCTTGTATATTGAATCCAGACTAAGAAGACTGAGCTAAACTCGAAAAAGGCTTATTTTCTTGCTTATTTATTCAAATATGTTATAAATACTGGGCCTTTAATTTAGGCCGTAATCAAACAAAATTGAGTAATTCTCGAACAAGAATAAATCATCAAATCCGCGCCGTCGAGCTCCGTGTTATCGGAGCCGAAGGCGAGAATATTGGTGTAATCCCGACCAGCGAAGCCTTAAAAAGGGCTGAAGTTTTAGGTCTCGATTTGATAGAGATATCGCCAAACGCCAATCCCCCGGTAGCCAAAATAATGGATTACGGCAAGTATCAGTACACCGAAAACAAAAAAACCAAGTTAATAAAGGCCAAAGCACAGAATTCTGAAATAAAAGAGGTCCAAGTTAAAATTGGCACAGGAGAACACGACCTTGAGTTGAAAGCCAGCAAAGTCACAGAGTGGCTTAAGGAAAAAAATGTCGTGCGAATTGACCTTTTTTTGCCAGGAAGATCAAAATATTTGGATAATAAGTTCCTCGTAGAAAGGATTAATAGGATATTGAAATTTGTATCGGAACCGTATAAGATTTCCCAACCACCATCAAAAAGTCCGAAGGGTATGTCGATGACGATAGAAAAAGCATAAAGTACCAATAATGCGAATGGCAACGAATTTTAACGAATAAACTTAACGAATGGGAATTATTCGCAGGCTGATTAGTTAAGATTCGTATTGATTAGTTGATTAGTTAAGCGTTAGCAATGAAAAACCTAAAAACATTTTCAAAAAGATTGAGAGTAACGAAAAACGGCAAAATTTTGGCACGCAAGTCCGGCCAAGATCATTTTAACGCGAAGGAGCGCCGTGCCGGAAAAACGGGCAAACACAACATGTCAGTCGTAGTTTTTACAAAGAAGACGATTAGTAGATATCAGTTATCAAAAGGAGCGTAGCGACTATTTGATAACTGACCCCGTTAAGTGATTTCAAACTTAATGAGGCTGTCAATTATTAAAAACCCGCCCGTAACGGAAAATTTTTACAAAACACGAGATTAAGCTAAGTTTGAAATCAAATTTTGCAATCAGCAAAATTTACTTAACGGGGTGATGATTTTCAAATTCGCTTCGCTCATAAGAAAATCTATCATGACAAGAGTCAAAAAAGCAGTAAACGCACTTAAATACCGCAGAAATATCCTCAAGATGACAAAGGGTTATCGTTTTGGACGTTCCAAAAAGGAGCGCCAGGCGCAAGAAGCGGTTTTCCATGCTGGTATTCATGCTTTCGCCCATCGAAGGGACAAGAAGTCAGATTACAGAAAGCTTTGGAATGTAAAGATAAACGCCGCTGTACGACCCGCAGGACTTTCCTACAGCAGATTCATTAACGCTCTAAAAAAGAAAAACATTGTCTTGGACCGAAAAATCTTGGCCGATTTGGCGGAAAATAATCCGGAAAGTTTCGGGAGAGTCCTCGAAGCGGTCAAATAGGCGCTAGGCCCTACGGAATTTCTAAATCAGATCATCATAAAATAAGACCCGTAAGGGTCTTATTTGTTTTAAATCGTTTAAAGGCTATTTGAATTACTCAAACCAGATTTGAGTAACTCGGTTTGAGTAAATTTGCAATTATTTTAAATCTGTGTTAATGTTGGGCTATCGGCAAAAACTTGCCGGGCCGCTAAAGAGCCCCTCTCTGGCTCTTAACACAAGTTCCGACACTTACGTCGGAAAGTGCTCTACAAAGGTGGCGGGAAATCTCTTGAAAGGAGATAAAAATGAGAAACTTAGATCCTGGGTACATTGAAAAGCTGATTGTGAGTGGTCTGGGTAAAAGAGCTTTTGCTCACTATCTCAAAGCTTATGAGAAAACCCACAGCAGAGAAATTCTTAGGGAAATTTTGATCCCGACAGTTGCCAACTGCGTTGTCAGGGGAATAACTAATCCGGCCACTTTGGTCGTCATCAGAATGTACCACAAAACTTCGGTAGAAGTTCGACTGGGCGAAATGAACGTCCCGAGGCTAATGGACACTAAAATCCAGACTGAAGATGTCGAGGATGTGCTGAGTAGCGAAAATCCTCCAATCGCTCTGCTTCAACTCATGGCAACGTACGCGGTCACCGACGTTTTCGTGGACATGATCGCCTCAATCGCCCATCTTAGCAATCTTGGCACAATCAGTAGCGAGTACGTTGAGTAGCCATATTCCAACTCACAAACCCCACACCTCACGTGTTGGGTTTTTTTAATTACCAGGAAACCCCGTGCGACTCCCTCTGTCCTGGGGAGCACGGGGATGAATGGAACCTTATACGGTTCGGCCTCAAGCGAACCGTAGTTCCACGTACTCGTGCCGTAAAAGGAAACCCCGGGTGTAGCGTACTCGCGGAGGCCGGGGAGGAGGTCATTTCATAATTTTTATTGATTCCTTAAACTGCTCATTTTGTGACGATCGTCAGAAAAAGAGCAGGCAGAACATTTTGAAAAGTTTGGACTTCGGTAAAGTAAAATTTCTTAAAACAAAAGAAACTCGACGGGATCTTTTTGACGTCCAGCCAAACAAAAAGGAGGCCGGTGCCCCCTTAACTTACGCGCGCATCATCGAAGGGTCGATTTTACCTATCATCATTATTCTGGTTTGACTCAAAACTTTGGCCAAAATAAATTTTCGGTTTATGTCTAAGTCCTCGCCCCGTTGCTTAGCTTCCTTCGATTCCCTGTAAAGTTGGAACAAAAATTCTTTGACAACATCCACACCAAGAGGTTCCACTCGCTTTTCAACAAACTTCGTCAGCTCATCAGTCATAGTCAAAAACTTCTTTACCTTCCGCAAAGATACACTTCAAACCAGCGATTCGCAAGCACGAGTGTCCAACCATACTTTTTGCTTCCGGAAAGCATATAAAAATTTCCCTTTCGTCCCAATTTTCATATGCTTTCTAACAACTTGAGAATTGTCTTAAAAAAAGACTAGCGAGGGTGGCTGAGCCGAGCTCGAGGAATTTTTTAGCAAAAAAATATCCGTGCTTTTTCTAAGACAATTCGATAGTCTCGCCTTCCTCCGGATGTATCGCCTCAACCCCGATGTAATCCTTGATACGCTGAGCAAGAAACATTGAGGCTTTCGGCTCCCCCATTACCACAAAAACTTTTTTCAAGGTGTCCGCCGAATATTCCACAAATTCAACAAGGTGATCCAAATCTTTATGCGAGGAATAACCTATTATTGTTACAACTTTTGCACGAACAATAACCTCTTCCCCGTCTATTTGCACTCTATCCACCCCTTCCTCGATTTGCCTCCCCAAACTACCGGCCGATTGGTATCCTATGAAAAGAATAGTGTTTTCTCGCCCACCCAAATACATTCGTTCGTGTTTCGTGATCCGTCCCCCCGTTGACATGCCGCCGCCCGCAATGATTATTTTGGGATTTGGCGTTGTCGCAATCATTTCTGACTGCATCCTACTAGGCGTGAATTTAAGCTTGGGAAATCTTAAAATATCGTCTCCCCCTTCAATAGCCCTTCTTGCTTCTTCATTAAAATTCTTATGATTTCTTTTATATATTTCCGTAATTTTTATAGCAAGCGGTGAGTCTAAGAAAACAGGCACCGCCGGCACTTCCCCTTTTTCAACCAGATAATTCATCTCGTAAAGAAGAACTTGGGTTTTCTCGAGCGAAAAAGAAGGAATAAGCAACGTGCCTTTCTTTTTTATGGATTCTAAGATAGCCTCCTTAAGTAGCTCACGTCTTAAATGTCTTGATTCATGATTACGATCTCCATAAACGCTCTCCATAATCATATAATTTATTCCTTTCACCCTTTCCGTATCTTTGAGTAATGGAGACGGCGAATTGCCCAAATCTCCGGTAAATAAAACTCTGATTTTTTCGTGATTTCCGTTCGAATAAATTTTTGAGTCTATTGAAAATTCAAACATAGCCGAACCCAAAATATGACCGGCATCTCTCGCGGTAACAAAAACCCCCGTAAAAATTTCTCTCGATGTCTCATAAGGAACCCCTTCCCAAAGTGACAGCGCGTTCTCGACATCCTTTTTTTCGTACAAAGGAAGAATTCCCTTTCTCCTTGAATCCTCCTCGAGAAGTCTCAAAGCGTCTTCGAGCATTGGCAAAGCCAATTCTTTGGTTTCTCCCGTGCTCATTATTCGGCCGCGAAACCCTTCTTTGACGAGTTGGGGCACACGGCCAATATGATCCATATGGGCGTGCGTCACGAACAGAAAATCGATTTGCGTCGGATCGTAAGGGAAAGGATTGCTATTTTTTGCCTCCATCGATTCTGTGCCCTGTGTCAAACCGCAATCGATCAAGACGCGATGGACTCGGTCTCCTTCTTCAAGCTCGAATAAAAAATTTGCGCCCGTGACCTCTTCTACACCACCGCAAAATGTTAAAGAAATTTTATTGCTCATTTTTTTAATTTGGTCACCACAAAGTAAGTGGAACTAACAAAAGCCCCCGCCGTACCCATAAATATATCTTTGGTCGTATCATAAACATAATTTCCATAACTAAAAAATGGACCCAAAAGATATTCATAAATTTCCCAAAGACAGGCGGTTATAATGGCAAAAAATACTGATATCAAAACATGTCTTTTTCCTATAAGTAAGCTCTTTGCCCAGCCGAAATATCCGGAATAAAAAAATAACCAGACAAACAACAGTCCAAGAAAAGCTCCCCCTAGAAAATGGGCAACAATATCCCACCACCAAAACATGGCGTAAAAACCGAAAAATATACCGGAGGCCTGCACAAAAGAAACGGCCGCAATAAGCGCCGCCATTTCTACTAAAAGTCTGTTTCGCAAAGTTTTCATTAATTTTGTTTGGATTTGGGTTAAGAATACGCTGGAAACCTCGTCACCCCTTTCGATCATACCGTATCAGTAATACAACTCGGAAAATAAGGGAGCAAACGAAAAGGCTGAAACATTATAACAAAAAATACCGTCATATTGTGACGATATTCTTTGGTGGATCACTTAAGTATATTTCCCTAGATAAAGTTCTAGGTGGGTGCCCGCAGAGGCATTCGTCAGATCCCGCGAGGGTTCATCGGTTTGCCTAAATGTAAGGCTCCCTTGAAATATTTTACAGAGAAAAAATACTCAAGTGACCCGTATTTATTATACGCCCCAAGAAATAAAATTTATACAACTATCAGTCATTTGAGCACATTTTTTTGCGCATTCGCAAGGTCAAAAATTGCAGCAATTCTGTTGAAAAGCAATACCCCGCTCACTTTTCGTTGCGGGGCATTGCTCTCTAGGTTGAATCTTGGACGCCAGATTTTAAACAAGGTGGGCTTTCACTGCATTCTGCCCAAGGCACAACACTTTTGAAATCCCTAAAAATAATTTAGTTTTACTGGGCAAGAATACTTCAACCTTGCATGTATATAACTCCCTATGAATGTAAGTGTTACAGAAAATATGCAAAAAATGCCGCGTTTGCGACATTTTCTGCTCATCATTTTAAATCACAAAATTATTCTAACAATCCGTCCATATTCACGTCGTAGAGAATCTGTTCGGAAATCAGTTTGTAACTGATTAACTCATCCTTTTTAAACCAGTGCTTCAATTCTTTCTCCGCGTCAGTTTCTGAACCGGACGCGTGAATGAGGTTTCTAATCGCCCGGTTATCCGTATCAGCCATGACATACGAATCCAAAACAAAATCTCCTCTTATTGTACCGACATCCGACGAAAGGGGTTCAGTACCGCCAACAATCTTTCTGACCATCGGCACGGCGTGGGCACCCTCGATAGCGATGACCACAACAGGTCCGCTCACGAAGTATTTCTTCAGTCTTTCAATAACTTGCGCCCCGACCTTAAGAGGATCATCCGAGGGAGGCTTCACTCCCTTTTTTATGTAACTTTGAATAGCCTTCTCCCCCACCAAACGCTTCCAGTTTGGATCGAGATTGTAATGTTTCTCAACATGGGAAGGCGTAGGGACGGCCATCTTCATTCCCACAATTTTTAGCCCAACTTTCTCAAATCGACCCAAGATTTCGCCGATTAACGAGCGTTGGACTCCATCAGGTTTAATAATAACTAACGTACGATCTGTCTTTGGGTGTTTGGGCATAGAATTATGGCGTTTAGCGCCTGCCTCGCTGGCGGGCGGGTTAAGCGCTTAGGTAACCCGTTCCCAGCTATACACTGTACGCTTCACCCTAAACGCTGTTTATAATGCGAGGATAATACGGTAAAAATTCGTATATTTCAAGTATTCCCTGATTAGGCACTATTCTTGGATTCAATATACATCCATCTGATCCTCCAAATTAACACAGCGCTCAGCAAAACCAAAAAAAACATAAATGGCCGATCGCCGATCTGATCAAAATATTCGAGCGCTAATTCTGGCCAAAAATAAAAAGGCAAAAAAAGAAAAGCCGCGGGAAGTGACCAGAAAGTACAAAACAACCCTATAAATTCAAAACAACCCCAGGTAAAAGCATAGAATATAATAAAAGACAGTAGAAAAATTAGTGGGATTTTTAAACTGGCAAGAAGTTTAGGGCGAAATCGTGGGTCACAACTCAACCGCCAAGCATGGTTGATCAATACGACCAAGGCAGAAATATAAAAGCAAACATTACTGAATACAAATACACCAATAACAATTTCACGCACAATATTACTGGCGTTCGCAGACAGGCCCGGGAACACAGCCGGTAAATTGTTGACCAATATATATTCCGCTACAAGAACCCAAAATGCAATTGGAAAAATTAGACTAGTGATCCTGTCATAATCAAAATCCCTTTTTACGGTTTGGCTCATTTTCTGACTTACAATTGATTAATATTTTTTTCCGATCTCTTCTCCCCCAAAATAACAAACCAACAAATGCTTAAAATGATCAGAAAATTGATAATAATGCTGATAAATGCAAGCGGCTTAGGATCATCCAAATTGGTTATGAAACCCAACAACCATGACCACGGCATACCATAGTTCATATATGACGGAAAAAAGCACATAAAGCCGGGGCAGTGCTCGATCACCAAAGAACGAACAGCAAATAAAAGGTAAGTTAGAGGGATAATCAACCGAGCAACATAGAGGGCGCTCAAAACTCGATACCTAGCCCAGTTGTTTACAATAACAGCCAGAATGACTGAGACAATAACTAAAGCACCGATATAATATATAGACGTGCCCATATCGAATTATTGCCCTAATTCATAATTCATAATTCTTTATTCATACCATCTCTAAATAACATCTGAACATTGTTTTAATATCCACTCATATCCCAACATTTTTTTCATCGCGGGAATATTGTCTGCCAACGCTT
>Ga0155869_148_pt1 | contig 11103 bp, 10 predicted proteins | sample RifCSPlowO2_01_FD_107523 | JGI IMG/M metagenome (GOLD analysis project Ga0155869, IMG submission 107523) | Candidatus Taylorbacteria bacterium RIFCSPLOWO2_01_FULL_43_44
AATTCCTCGACATATCTCGATATGCCTCGTAATTTTCTGTTCGCCTCGCCTAAAAATGTCCGGGCTTATGTCCAGATCTTAATTGTCGATGGTATAAGAGTCTTCCTCATGGCTTTTTTCGAGTTTTAAAAAAATCGTCCCATTGTTTGGGACGATTTTGCTAATCGCGATTGACTCGGGGGTGAAGAGTGCTCATTTGAAGATCTGCTTTTATCAAAACATCTTGAAGATGAAGATTGATGTTTCGCGGTAGGGCAGGCCCCTCATAGACAAGACCAGTATAGATTTGGATCAGACTGGCACCCGCTTGGATTTTTTCCCAGGCGTCTGCGCCGGAGAATATTCCGCCGACCCCTACGATGGGGAGAGTGGGGTTTTCTTTGTGGATAAGGGCTACCACTTTTGTCGAACGCTCTTTGAGCGGTTTGCCGCTTAGCCCGCCTCCTTCCGCGGCGTAGGGGCTTCGAAGTGTTTCCGGTCGCCCGACGGTTGTGTTGGTGGCAATGATGCCGTGCCCGTATTTTGAGATAAGCTCAACGAGGGCTTTGAGGTCGTCATCAGCAAGATCGGGCGCCACTTTTATGAGTAGAGGTTTGACGCGATGATTGACGTAAGAGAGGGTTTCCAAGATCTGTTTGAGCAGGGAAACGTTTTGGAGGTCTCTTAAGTTCGGGGTGTTCGGCGAACTGACATTGATTGTGAAGAAGTCACCGTATTCGGAAAGTGCGGTAAAGCTGTGTCTGTAATCATTCGCCACCGCTTCGATGTCTTCGATGGGGGTCAACTTGGACTTGCCGAGGTTGATACCGAGAGGTATGAGAGGTATTTGCTCATGGCTTCTCCTCGATAATTTTTCCGCCAAGGCGTCGGCGCCAATATTGTTGAAGCCCATGCGATTTATTATGGCTTCATCTTCGACGAGTCGAAAGACGCGAGGTTTGGCATTACCTCCTTGTATAAGCTGAGTGACCCCGCCGATTTCAAGGAAGCCGAAACCAAGAGCCTCGAAACCAATCATGGCATCCGCGTTTTTATCCATACCGGCTGCCGTTCCGATTGGATTAGGGAAGGTGATTCCGAAGAGACGCTGTTTAAGGCGCCTGTGTTCTATTGAGCACAGTCCTCGCAGAAAGGAAGTTAGAACCGTAACCCTTTCTGCCCTTTTCAACCACCGAAGGGCGCAGTCGTGGGCTTCCTCCGTGTCTTTTTTAAAGAGCTGCGGTCTGATGTATTTTTTGTACATAGGTTTGTTCAGTATTGCCGAGTTTCTGCAACAACCCTAGCACAAAGTCAAAAAATAGGGTAATCGGTTGCCCGGTCGGTTTTGTTATTTGGTGCGCACGACAAAATGCCAACCAGTCTGGACTAAACTCAGATTTCTGATATATTTTTCCCCACCTGCTTGTATCTGGAGCAGAATATCTGCGAAATTGAAATTAAGTACCCGCCCATAGCCCCGCCCGCTTCGCCTGAGCGGCGAGCGATGGCGGGCGGGTCAGTAATGATGTACTACACATACGTTTTGCGAAGTAAGATCGATAATAAATTATATGTTGGCTGGACAGACGATTTGAAATCCCGTCTAATCGCACATAATTCAGGTAAAGTTGTGTCAACAAAAACAAGGACTCCGTTAGAGTTAGTTTATTACGAAGCTTGCACAAGTGAAAGTAACGCGATAAAGAGAGAAAAATATTTCAAGACAGGTTTTGGTAGACGTTTTTTGAACAGTAGAATTTAATATCCGCCCGTAGCTCAGCTGGTAGAGCAGCTCCCTTTTAAGGAGAAGGTCTTCGGTTCGATCCCGAACGGGCGGAAAAGTGGAATGATTTAGAACTATTATCGCAAAGCGGCCACCGTGCACAAAATTAAAATGACCGAATGGCTTCTATTAAAGCCCAAGGTCGATGGAGTAGAATCCCGGATGACTGACGAGGAGTGACAAGGCGATTATGAGACAAAGGAATAAGTATCCAAAACTGCTTTCAAAAGAGTCGGGGTGTTTTTTCTTGAGGAAAAGACTGATGAGGAGGATGATAGAGGAAATAAGCGCCCCTATTTGCGTCATGAAGCCCGCAAGAAGTGAAAGCCCCGCCAGAATTTCGATTATTCCTACGATCCAAACAAAAAGAACCCCCGGTTTAAGGTTTATTGATTCAAAAAAAACCGCCTTTTGGGCTCTTTGCCTGGTAACTTTTGACCAGCCGAAATCAATGAATATGAAACCAATGACAAGCCGAAGCATAAGCGGCGCGAGCAACTGGTAAGTTAAAAGCTCTGGGAAAATACTTAACATGGGTGAATTGTATCATGGCCGGTCTTTTTTAAAAATTTTGTATTTGGTTGATTTGGCTAGAAAGGATGGTAACATCACAGACATTATGAAGGGGACAGAGAACATCTATGTGGTTTTGGATAATATTCGCAGTGTCCACAACGTGGGGTCAATTTTTCGAACTTCTGATTGTGCTGGGGTCAAAAAAATTTACCTTTGCGGGACAACGCCGACACCTCTCGATCGGTTTGGCAGGGAGCGCAAAGATTTTAAAAAAGTTTCTTTGGGTGCCGAAAAGAGCGTTGCTTGGCAATATTGGAAAAGTACCATGGAGGCTGTCCTTTATTTAACGAAAGAAGGGGTCAATGTTGTGGCAGTGGAACAGGACGATAAGTCGATTGATTACAGGGAAATTCCAATCAAAGAAAACACAGCTTTCGTTTTTGGTGCAGAAGTTGAGGGTGTTTCAAAAGAAATTTTAAAAATGTGCGACACCGTCGCCGAAATTCCTTTAAGAGGAAAGAAGGAGTCGCTCAATGTTAGCGTTACTGCCGGAATTATTTTGTTTGCTAGTAGGTGTAAGAAGTGATAAGACGGTCGTTTTGGTCCATTATGTCCACAATCTCTCTTTTTGATTTCCAAAGGGCGGTGTCTCGTCCCAAATATATTCTCCATTCCTTGCCGAGAAAGTTTGGATCGTTTCCGAAATCTTGAACACAGCGGTTGTAGTTTGTTCTTTCGGCAACAAAATTTTTGCAGGCTACCTCGATATTGCTGGGGTAGGAAATACGGGACTGGCAGGTTCCTACGCGGTTCAAAAACGCAAGGCAGTTGTCGCTAAAATGGTTTGGCCATGCGGGAAGGGGGTAATCGAGAACATGAGGGCAATTTAACGGCAAACCGATAACAAATTTTTGGGTGCTGTTCGAAAGATAGCCCATGCATTTATTGGTTTTGAAGGAGTATCCAAACGGCGAGTGTCCGCTTATGATGTAGGCTTTTTCTCCAGGGTAAAGCCAAATGGCTTCTTTCTGATTGATGCTGTTCAAATAGTAAACAGGAATTCCTTCGCGGATGTCCTGTTGGTTTCCGGTCATACGGCTTTTAAGAAGCATGCCGGTTAAAAGCATCGGTTTGGAATTCGATGTTGGGGCGGAAACAATCATGTATTCAAAGCCTACCGATCCGTCTTTCTGTGTTGATCTGTTTACTTTTGAAATTTTGAGGGTATCTTGCGATGTTGATAGAATTGGCCTGTCTGCGGCTCCGTAGTATGTCTTGGTAGAACCTCTGTTTGTAATTTGCGCGTTTGGAAGGACGGGGAGGCTTGTTTGAGCCGGCAATTTGGTTTGCGGTGCTACGCGTACCTGGGGTGACAGGAAGCTGAAAATATTTTTTCCATAAAATTCGCCGGTGCTTAGGGGCTGTGCCGGTTTTATGAGGGCGTTTTGCTTGGTCGCGCTTTGAAGTCCCCCCGAAAAAAACCAGGCGAGACCCAGGCAAATAATGATCACTACAAACCATTTTAGCTCTTTTACCGCGTCCACTTTTTTAGAAACAGAAATCACTTCGCAAAAGTCGCAAAGTAATGCCGTCTAAATTATTTGATAATAAATTTAGCATTGCAAACGATGGAGTTTGCCCCGCATTGTCTCCTCGATGTCGCAAATCTCCACTCAAAGTATATCACTGGAATTTGATTTGATGTATGGCGCAAAAGTGAGCGCTTCGCCCCCCGAGTTTAATTTTGGTTATTTGGCCATTGCAAAGGGGGAATGAGCATTTTGTTCCGGTTAGGCGGTAAGCTTTGTGGAAATTTTGGTAGCCGCCTTTTCGGCCGTCCAGGTGGCGAAAATCGGACATTGAATCGCCGCCCGATTCTATAGCTTTTTTGAGGATTTTTTTCATGGCCGAAAAGGCGGCTTTAAATTTTGATTCCGGTATTTTTAGAGGATTTGACAAGGGATGAATGCCGGAAGCCCAAAGTATCTCGTCTGAGTAAATGTTGCCTATGCCCGCGATTATTTCTTGGTCCATTATCACTTGTTTGATTTTGCCGTACGGTTTTTTGAGAAGTCTTTCTTTGAAAAGTTTCAGCGTAAAATTTTTTTGCATTGGATCGGGGCCAATGTTTTTAAGATCGCCAAACTCTCTCCATGCTTCTGTGGGGAAGTAGCAGACCTTGGCGAAACGGCGCATGTCGGAAAACGCCAGGAACTGACCATTTGAGAGGGTGAAAACCATTCTCACAAAACGATTCATTGGGTCTTGAAGCGGTCCCTTGTCGCTTGCTTTCCACAGGCCGCCGACTTTTTCAAAGTTTCCGTAAAGAAAGTGTCCGGTCATTTTCATGTGCACTAGAATCGTTATGTCGTTTCCAAGGTCGATGAGAATATTCTTAGCTATTCTTCTTGCGGAAATTATCTTTTGTCCCGTAATCGTTTTTATGAAAGAAGAAGAATATTTTTTGTCTTTGATGTTATTTTTGCCTATGTGATATTTCGAATTGTAATTCGACCATACATCAGAAATGCGCAAACCCTTCACGGTTTTGTTCAATGAATTTATCGTCGTCTCTACCTCTGGAAGTTCTGGCACAGGGGAAGTTTAAAATTAAAAAAAATAAATGTAAATATTTTAGTTTCGAAAACATCGAGGCATACAATTGCCCTTCTTTCCTTTTGTCACTTTACCTGCGTCTTATACCATCGACAATTAAGATCTGGACATAAGCCCGGACATTTTTAGGCGAGGCGAACAGAAAATTACGAGGCATATCGAGATATGTCGAGGAATTTTCGGGAAGCCGCAGCCAAAAATTTCCGGGGCTTGGTGTTCATAGGTTAATTGGAGATGGTATTATTTCGCCGGTATGGAAAAACCAAAAGTACTTCCTTTGTCTTGCCCCTTTGAGTCAGCCCAAATTTTTCCGGCATGTTTTTCGATTATGGCTTTTGAAATATATAGGCCGATTCCCATTCCTTCGGTGTCGGCTAGTTCCGCGCTGTGGCTCCTGTAAAATTTGGCAAAAAGGCGAGGCAAATCTTCTTTGGAAATACCCATTCCAGAATCGGTCACCAAAAAAATAGCTTTCCTAGCTTCTTTTTTTGCCACTATAGAAATAGTTCCTCCTTCCGGAGTGTAGTGTATGGCGTTTTCAATTAAAACTTGTACCACGAATTTTATTCTCTCCGGGTCGAAAGACGTGACGAGGTTTGGCTCAAGGCTGATATTTAAATTTATCTTTTTGACATCGGCGCTTCCTTTGACGGCATTAATGGAATCGGTGATAACGGGCAATAAATCAGCGGAGCACATTTTGTATTCGTGAAGTTTGTTTTCGCTGTTGGACACATTCAAAAGAGTCTCGGTAAGCTCCACGAGTTTTTGGTCTGAATTAATTATTTGTTCGAGCTGTGTTTTTTGGGAGGTGAATGAGGGGGTATTCAGCAATTCATCGGCAATCCATTTTATGTAGGTAAGGGGCGTTCTGAATTTGTGGGTAACGGTGTTTATGAATTCATACTTTAACAGTTCGTCTTCTCGGAGGCGGTGCCAGACGAATACGCTCGCCGTGACCACCAGCATGGCGGAAATGAACGGTGTCGCTAGTTTAGGAAAGGCAGGGTAACTTTTTGTTATATGCTCAGCAGAGTAGTTGAGAAGAATTATCAATCCTCCGATCGCCGCAACAGCCAAGCTGTACAAAAATGCCTGTTTTGCCACAATTTTAATTGGCAGGAGTTCGTATTTAAGTGCTCCGTAAACGAAAGGCGCGGCAAAAAATAATCCAAAAGTCATTCCCCAAAGCGGGTCAATCGGAATGTCGTAGACAAGAAAATTTGGGACAAGACCTGTAATATAGGCAGTGATTATTGCAAAGAGGAAATAACGGTAACGATTTTTTTCTGCGTTTGATTTGGTATTTCGATATGCCTGGTAAAGGGTTGAGAGGCTGTATGGCACGACTATCATGAACATAAAAATTATGCGCGTTGTGTTTAGTATGCCGGGGACGTAATAGTTTGGGAAATATAGTTTGGGTACGGACGGAAGCAAAAAAAGGTCTTGCCTAATTATGAAAAAAACTATGAGTGCCAAAGCCGTAACATGCGTCAACCAAATGATCCACCGCTTTTCTTTTTCTTGGCCAAGGATTGCTAGAAGCGAGTGCACTTGAAAGGAAGATATCAAAAAAACCGATAAGTTAAACATCAGTATTATTCTTGAAATTTCCGGATCTGAGACGTTTACGCCAATCAGATGAGAAAAAGCGAAAACGGCGGCAAAAGAGCAAAGCATGGAAACAGTAATATTGGCAGTTTGGCGCGGTCCATTTAAATACGTGAAAAGAGCGAGCCCAATCGCGACTACTCCTGAAGCCATCGAAACAATATTATGAAAAAGCAGGTTTAGTTCCATTTATTTGTTTAGATGAAATTTCTTTATCACATCTCTGACTTCTTGCGCGTCGCTCCATTCGATACGACCGCCTTTCGCTGTCATTATAAAAGGGTCGGTACCTTTACCCGTTAATAATACGACTGAATTCAACTTTTTGCTTGCTTGGATTATTGCTTCTTCTATGGCACTGCGACGATCGATCAAGACTGTGAGTTTTTGAGAAGGTATGGCCGCGGACATTTCCTCAATTATTTTTACTGGGTCTTCATCATAGGGATCTTCGTTGGTTAAAATAATTTGGTCGCAATACATGTCCGCAATCTTTGCCATTTCCGGTCTTTTCCAGGTGTCTCTTCCGCCTCCCGTGTTGCCAAGAACACATACGAGGTTTTTGTCCGAGCCGGATTCTTCCTTTGCCGGGGTTTTTTGAGGCTTGAATGCTTCATATATTGCTCGAAGGGAGTCCGGTGTGTGGGCATAGTCAACGACTACATCGAATCCGCGACCACCAATTATTTGCGCTCTTCCGGGGATTTCCTTAAGTTTGGAAATCGCTGTCTTAATTTTTTCAGTATTTATTCCAAAAGCTTTGGCTGTTGTGGCAGCCGCGAGCAAATTGTAAATATTAAATTTTCCCAAAAGCGGTGAAATCATTTTCTGCCCGTCAAACTGAAATTCGCAGCCACTGTCAGATGTTTGAAAAGGCCCGGCTGTTTTTAGAGAGAAGGGAATAGATTTTGCTTCCTTTGCCGCTTCAAAAAAAAGCACAGATTCTTTATCGTCAGAGTTGGCAATCATAAACCGAGGATTCTTTTTCGATTTTCCAAGAGACTTCGCGATCGAAAGTTTCGCTTCGCGATATTTTTCGTACGAGCCGTGGGATTCGAGGTGTTCTTTTTGTAGGTTGGTAAAGATGAGCGCGTCAAAATCGATGAATTTGTGGCGAAATTGCCTCGCTCCCTCTGAAGTCATTTCGATTATGGCAAATTCACATCCGGCGTTCACTGCTCTCCGAAGAAAGTGTTGAGTAAAAAATCTCCCGGGCACTGTCATTTTGTAAAGGTTTGGTTTTGATTCGTTACCGATTTTGAAGCGGATAGTTCCCAAGACCGATGTTTTTATTCCCGCCTCCTCGAATATTGCGTTTATCATTTCAACCACCGAGCTTTTGCCTTTGGTGCCTGTGACCGCTATGACTTGGAGTTTTCGGGCGGGGAAGCGGTAAATGATGGCTCCTAATAATGCCAAAATATAATGATAGGTCGGCTGGAACAAAGCAAAAACCGATCGAGGTATCAATTTTTTGGCCCAAAATAGAGTTTTTTCCATTACTTAATGATACGGCAGAAAGTAATCTTTCCAGCCTTGACTTTTATAAGCAAAAGTTGCAAATTATTGTCGGGCTTCATTCATTGATGCGAGCTCTTTTGAAACAAGAAATAAACAAGCGAAAGGATTGTTATGGCGACGAAATATGTTGTCACCGGCGATCAGGCGCTCCGGATAGGCAATAGGTTGGCGGAAATTCAGAGGCAGGTTTTTCTGCAAAAAGAGTACCCACATGACCCCGAAGATCTCATCAGATATCTTCAAGGTGCTGCTGATGGCAAGTTTGTGGGACAAGCGACAGGAAATGAGATCAGAGAAATTGAGGTTACTGATCCGCCGCGGATTATTGTGCCGAATCTCCGCTCGACGTACCCAACTCTCGCGGAATGGTTGGAAGCTCGCGAAGAGCTCCACAAGTTTTTCACAGGACAATCCGTAATTCTCCGCGACATGTTCGCCCTTACCGACGAACAGCTTGCTCGCACTGATCTAATTCCCGTCTTCCGTCCCTCTGGCGCTACGAACCGGCTGGCGGTGGATTGGAAAAAGAAACTCGGTGTCGATGTCTACGAGGAAACGGATGTGATGAAGTACAAGAACTCCGTCGGTCCGAAAACTCCGGAGCTCTACCTTATCAGCCGCTCCCTCCGCCCTGATGCCGACACTCTCGGTGATAACGCTAATACCCCTGATCAGCTCATCCAAGTTCCAAACAAACTCTGGCTGAACCTTTACGGCTGGGCTGATGCTGATACCCTTCACTTCGCCATTACCGGCGAACACCTTGATCCGAAAACCTGGACATGGTTCCCAAACGATCGGCTCCCCGACGGCGGCGTCGCGAGCGGTTACTGGGGCGGTGCGGGGGTCTGCCTCCGCTGGCGCTATGCTGGCGGCTGCGGCTCGTATGGCGGCGCTCGTGCGGCAGTGCCCGTTTCCCTAAAAACTTAGTTCTTGTTCCCTTCGGTTGAAACAGTGTACGATTCCATGTTGTACACTGTTTTTTTTATGTAATTTGAACGGCTGTGAGATTTGTCCGCTTCAGGCCGACAACAATCCGACACTATTTCAAAACCTTTTAGCTTTTTTAGGGCAGTATTTTTGAAAATGATTTTGGATCAATCGAAACCAGACCAGGTCTGATCAACTGATGTACGGCATAAAATTCGAATAATATTACGTTAGAAACCTGTAACGGCTGTCGTGTGTTTGTAACGTAAGATTTAAACAATAAAAAATGTGGGGAAATTACTTTCCCAGAATTTTTAGTACCGCCTTGACTCTGTTACTCGTACTTTCCAAATCTTTCGGTAGTTTCTTAATGGCATCTCTTGTCTCACGCTCACCGTAGCCAAGAGATATGAGCGCGGCCATTACATCGGCGTCACCTTTCATTACGGCACTTTGGTCTTTTCCGCTCACATCTTCGCTGATTTTTTCTTTGAGTTCGAAGACGATCTTCTCGGCCAATTTTTTACCGATACCGGATATTTTAGTGAGGTATGAAGTCTCTCCGGTCGTTACCGCAGTTTTGATGTTTTCGATGGAGGAGGCGTTTAAAACGGAGAGTGCTGTTTTAGGACCTATTCCGGAGACGGTTAATAAAAGTTCGAAAAATTCCAGATCATCTCTTGTTAAGAATCCATAGAGATCTGACGTGTCTTCTCTAATAACATGATGTGTCCAAATAGAAATATTGCCACCGATTTTTGATATTTCCGACAGGGTATCTGTTGTCACGGCCACTTTATAACCAACCCCGGAAACATTCACTATGAGGAAACTGCCTTCCTTATGGATTATTTGGCCTTCCAAGTGGGAAATCATAAGTTAAGTATAAAGGCTTTAGGCGATAGGCGCTAGGCTTCGGGAGAGAGGGGAGAGCAAAAAATTTGCGTAGATATTGACTATATGGTAAGGTATGGCGCATAACATTAATTTTTATCCGCTTTCCGCATTCAATTTTGATTTTTTCAATTTGAATCTGAGGGAGGGGAACGAGAGAACGTGGCAATAACATCTTCAGCAAAAAAAGCCTTAAGAGCTTCCGAAAATAAAGCGATTTTCAATTTGCGCCGCAAAAGAGCGATGGATAACACCGTAACCGAAATAAAAAAGATGGTCGCGGCCAAGAAGGTCAAGGAGGCACTGAGCTTGGTACCAAAGGCCTATAAAGCGATCGACAAGGCGGCAAAAGGCAATACTATAAAGAAAGGCGCGGCGAATAGAAAGAAGGCAAGACTGATGGCTTTTGTAAATAAGGCTTCAAAATAATCATTATAAAAAAAGCTTCCTCCGGGAAGCTTTTTTAGAACCTATCCACGATCTAATGCCTAGCTAAAATCTTCAAATTTCGTTGCGAAAATTGAGAATTTGGAGGAAGGATATCGAGATACGCTGACGAGAAATTCGCAATTTACAGCAGAAATTTGGAGATTTTAGCAGGCAAGCAGGGTTTTGAGCCATATTTTGCCTGTCTGCGTGTCTACCTGTGCGTATACGGAGACAGGCAGACAGGTACGCACAGGCAGGCGGTTAGATCGTGGATAGGTTCTTAGATTAACTTATATATTGCCCAAAGAGGAATTGAATTGGAACGGAATACTCCGAAATATCCGAGAGATTAAAGACCTTTTAACGATCGTCCTCCCGGAGGCAGGCATAATTCCAGACTTTTCAACGCTTTATGCCTAAACACATGGAACTCACCTTTTACAACCGTAATTTTATCAGAAAAACCGAGATCACTCCAGACCACATCGGCTCCCAATTAAACGTCCCGATTGTTGCCACGTGTTTGCCCTTGTGGCGAGCTTTGTGCCGAGAGTAAGAGCTTTGCACCAATTGCGAAACTGACGAGCCGTAAAACCAAATTTGAGAGCTTGGGACGATTTGCTTAACTTAAACAATGTTAAGCAAGTATGACTCACTGCTTCAACTTAACCTTTTGCTTAACAGAATTCGGATCAGGTAAAGCAACCAGCAAATCCCAGAGCTGACGTACCCGGTCTTTCTTGTCCGGCACGTCTTTATAAATCACTTCAACCTTAAATTTTGGGTTCCTCTTTTTTCTCATTGTTTTTAGCTTTGAGCTT
>Ga0155869_114_pt1 | contig 10813 bp, 16 predicted proteins | sample RifCSPlowO2_01_FD_107523 | JGI IMG/M metagenome (GOLD analysis project Ga0155869, IMG submission 107523) | Candidatus Taylorbacteria bacterium RIFCSPLOWO2_01_FULL_43_44
TGTTATGACGTTTTATGACATGTTCGGACATTCATCTATCATACCACCCCCCCTGTTATGACGTTTTATGACATGTTCGGACATTCATCTATCATACCACCCCCCCCCCCGCAGCAGAGCTGCGAGGAAATCTTTTCTATTATATTTTTTTTAATTCTTCCGTTTTCTTTCCCTAACCATAATTCATAATTCCTAATTCATACTTCGCAGAGCCGCGAGAGCCTTTGCTCCCTCCTCGCAGCTCGGCGGTTTGCCATGCCATTCAAATTTATCTTCAAAATCAGAAACTCCTTTACCTGGAACAGTTCTAGCAATTATGACAGTGGGCTGATCAACTGGCTTTTTTGCATCCTCAAACGCTCTAAGTATGGCTTCCATATTATTGCCGTCAATTTCAATCACTTGCCAATTCCAGGATCGCCATTTATCGGCAAGAGGCTCAAGTGGCATGACATCGTGAGTATATCCGTCTATTTGGATATCATTCCTATCGATTATGCCGATCAAATTTGCGAGCTTCTCTTTTCCGGCCAACATCGCCGCCTCCCAGGTATTACCACAATCCATTTCACCATCCGACATAGCGCAAAAAATGTACCTGTCTAAGGTCCGACCTTGGTCTATTTTATCGGCCAAAGCCATGCCGACGGCTTGGGACAATCCCGAACCAAGTGGGCCGGAACTATTTTCCAAACCTGGCAGAAATTCCCGGTGTGGATGACCTTGTAAAATTGAACCGAACTTTCGCAAGGTACTTAAATGTTCCATACCAAAATACCCGGCATGAGCCATTGTTGCGTACAAAACCGGACAAATATGACCATTTGATAAAACAAACCGATCACGCTCCGGCCAACTTGGGTTTTTCGGATCATGTTTTAAAATTTCGAAAAAAAATGCAGCAAAAATATCCGCCATTCCGAGCGGACCTGCCGTATGCCCTGACCCGGCCTCGACAAGCATCTCAATTATAGAAATACGAATATCGTTAGCCTTTTTCTTTAGAAATTCAATTTTTTCAGTCCGGCTTTGCATCATTTTCGAGACTCTCTTGAATCAGCTTTTTGACGAATAAGTTCCAAATCAGCCCTCAATTTGTCAAAATCGGAATATTTTACCCTGTTTTCAGCGAGGTCGTCTATGCGATTAGCAAGCCCTTGTATTTGATAAGTAACATTTTTTTCAAAGCCGCCAATTTTATTATCCATTAACAAAAACTTCTTATCCATCGCCTCGATCACATCCTTAATAACCGCCACGAGTTCAATTCGTAATTTATCAATCTCCTTATGCAAATCCTCAAGCGAAATTTTTTTGTTTTTTACTCTCATCATTTATGACCGATTATAACACGCAAATTTTAATCCGAACAAATTTATCCTATTCTGTAAGCTTCTGAAATTTCTTTATGGCTTCTCCCGGCATGTCCTTGTCCATTATAGCAGAGCCGATTATCAACTTGTCGGCTCCCGCCTTTACCAAAAGCGGCGCCGTCTCTTCATTTACGCCAATATCAACAGCAATTGTGTGCTCTGGCGCCATTAACCGCAGTTCTCTAATCTTTTCATAGACTATGCTATCCAACTTTTGCCCCTGCATGCCAATCCTATCGTTTCCCATTATTTGAATCATTTTTACCTTTTCCAAAAAAGGCGTGAGTTTTGAAATGGGGGTTTGGGGCTTAAAAGCTATACCAATTTGAACCGTGTGCCCCCATTCTTCTATTATGTCTTCCAATGCGTCGCTTCCCGTCTCTATGTGCACGATGACCCCTCCGGCCCCCGCTCGAACCCAGTCGGCAACTTCGTCACTCGGAGTATCGGTCATGAGATGAATTTCGTATTCGATTTCCTCCCAATGCGGAAGCCCGCTTTTCTCTTTAACCAAGTCTCGAAATTCTCCGTGATCTTCAACAAAAGGCCAACTTTTGTTGGAAACAAATTTCCCATCGCACATGTCCACCTGCACAAGATCCACAGATGTGTATATCAAACCCACCTTTTCTTTTAGATCATCGAAACTTTTTGGGATTATTGCGGGAACGATTGTGACCACAGCAAATTTTTAATTTTATAATTTTATAATTTTTAAATAATTTATTAATCAGTCGAATGAACAATCTTGGAAAATATTAGAGTTAACTCGTGAGCCTCTTTCCATAAGATCTTGCATTTATCAGACTTAGGCATATTTGCTCTAGCAATCATTCTAAGCCAATGTTTCGTCTCGTTCGATTCTTTGCGGCATATTGATATTTTATTTCTGAAATCCTTTCTCGAACTCGCCTCATTTGCCTCCATATAATTTGCACCGACGCTTGTTGAAGATCTTATCACCTGCGAAATTAACGGTCTGTTGATTTCACTTCTCTCTAATATTCTTACAAAATCGATTACATCCTCACCAAATTTCGCAGTTCTTTCTTCTAAATCATAGTTCATTGTTACATTTGGAGCATTATTTAAAAATTAAAAATTTGTCATTAAAAATTAGTGAGCTATATCATCTATTTTTTTGATGCGGCGGATGTGACGTTCGTCGTTCGAGAAGGGGGTTTCAAGCCAAGTTTTGACCGCGGATTTAGCTTCTTCAATACTTAGAAACCTTGCGCCTAATGACAAAACGTTTGCGTCGTTATGCTCTCGCGACAATTTGATTTCATCGGGTATTTCCGTGCCATCAGGTTTGTATTGCTTGCCCACCGAAACTTTAGCGTAGGTGGGACCGTTGAAAACAACTGCTCTAACTCCAGAAAATCTGTTGGCGCAGATTGCTTCTCCTTGACCTGAACCGCCAATAATTATGCCTCGAGAACGAGGATCGCCTGCAACCGCCTTAGCCACGGGAATTACATAATCCGGATAATCATCGCCTTCTTTAAACTCGTGTGCGCCAAAATCAGTAACCTCGTGCCCGCTTTCGGACACGTATTTTTTCAACTGTTCTTTAAGTTCAAAACCTGCGTGATCGGCACCGATAAAAATGCGCATGAATTATATACTAAGAATAATGAATTAAATATTTACACTTTACGTCTCATACTAATACCATAAAACCAACCTAAAAGGGCGCCCAGAGCGGAATAAAAGATTGGGCTAAGTAAAACTGAACGCGAAAGTAAATCCCATAAATCACCAGAACCTCGACCAACCAAAACGAGAAAAAAATCATAAACAAGCATTACGGGTAAGTAGAAAATATATGCAATTCCCCCGATGGTCGAAAAAATTGGAAAAGAAAAAGCTAAAATGAAAATTATTAGACCGAAATAAAAACCAATTATTAGACCTTTCAACCAATATGGTTTTGGTTTGTGTATTGTCACTATTTCTTTTTCCAGTTTTCCTAAAATTGACATTGTTACTTAAACTATAACACCACGTCTTCTACTTTTCACGTAATCATAAATCAAACCAATAAGTGCCCCGATAATTATGTACACGACGTACACCACTAAGATTGTGACAACTTGACTTGCATCTTGCGAAACTGCTTGGACTATCTTGTCAGCAAAAGACATTACTGGTATATAGCCAAGCACTCCCCATAAAATGAATAGCGGTACAAGAAAAAATTGAGTATTTTCACTAACTATAAAAATAGGCAGAAACAAAATCCCAAATATCAATACACCTTTAAACCACGAGGGTGTGACTTTAGATGTGAGAATCAACGCTATACCCCAAAGCACACTAAGTGCAATAGCGATACCGATAATAAATATTAATATCCAAACCATAAAAACCTTTATTTTATAAATTTTCGGAAAATCCAACCAGCAAGTGCGCCGAGCAAAAACCAAAACGTAAGTAAAATTGAAAAAGTTGCTATTGCAGGCAAGGTTGAGAAGGAAAAGATTCCATCGAGAAGAATTGCCGGGAGCGTTGGCAATATAAGAAATGCAGCACACCTTCCCCCTTCAATTCCGGCACCTCCAAAGGCAGCGCAGACATAAGAAGCTAGCATAAATAACAGCGCTGCTCCACCCGAGATAACTCCTCCTTTTAACCAATATGGCCAATTTTTAAACATAAAAATAAAGGCGCTAGGCTTTAGGCTCTAGGCGCTAGGTTAGAACGACAACTTTTAATTTTGCCATAAACCAGGCCAATTAGAGCACCCAGTACAATGGAATTGAATATGAGAGCGACAACAGCCAGTGCTACGTTAAATAAATATCCGCCTTGAGATGATAAATTATTAATATAGCCCTCAAACATTCGCACTAACACATCTTGAACTGGCAACGCTTCAAAAAACAAAATCGTTGTAAAAATTTTGATCTGCGGGTTTAAGAACTGGCAAAAAGCCATTTCGCTACCCGTAAAAACTAGTCCGCCCCAACTTTCATAACATAAACTGCAAAAAAGCACGATCCAGAGCCCCAAAAGTAAACTGACAATTGTCCCAACACTCGAACCCCTCACCCAATACGGCCAAGTTTTCCAATTCATTGAAAAAAACTTAATTTTTAATGACAAATTTTTAATTTTTGAAATAATTTATTAATTCTGAAATTTATTAATTGGACATTATTTAGAAATTAAAAATTAGAAATTCACTTTAGTTACTCCCCGCTTTCAATACATGAGCAACTAAAGTGTGCGTATCCTATCTCATTGTTATACCACGCCAAGTTTATCCAGAAAATAAATTAAGAAGAGTGCCACCATAACAATCCACCACCAGTTAGGAGCAGAAAATGGAACCGGGGCATCCCATTCTTTTTTAAGAACCCTTTTTATTGCCTGAAGAATATTCATACGAGTCTTCCCGACTTTATCACATGCTCAACTAACGTGTGCGTATACCCCATTTCATTGTCATACCAACCCAAAACTTTGACCAGATTACCATCAACAACTCTCGTCATTTCAAGGTCAGCGATAGAAGCAAATGGACTGCCGATAATATCAGAAGAAACAAGAGGTTCGTCCGTAATGGCGAAAATATTTTTCCAACGCGGGTCGGCGGCGGCTTTCTTCAATATTTCGTTCACCTCCTCTTTCGTAGTATTTCTTTTAGCAATGAATGTTACGTCAACGATTGACCCAACTACAACCGGCACCCTGATTGAAATGCCGTCAAACTTTTTCTCTAGTTGTGGCAGGGCTTTTGTGGTCGCGATAGCGGCGCCCGTTGACGACGGAACTATATTTTGTGCCGCGGCTCTTCCCTCCCTTAAATCTTTTTTGGACGGACCGTCTACCAACGCCTGACTTGCGGTATAGCCATGAACAGTGTTCAAAATGGCTTTTTCAACGCCAAGCGCTTCATCCAAAATAGCTAGAAGCGGGCTCGCGGCGTTTGTGGTGCAGGAGGCATTGGAACTAATGTTGCATGTTTTGAGCTTGTCCTCGTTGATACCGAGAAGTACGGTCTCTCCTTTGACATCACTGCCTTCGCTTTTGGCAGGAGCCGATATAACAACCTTCCTAGCTCCCGCATCGATATGAGCTTTGGCTTTTTCGAATGTTGTAAATAAGCCGGTAGACTCCACCACCACATCAATGCCTTTATTTTTCCAAGGCAATTTGGCCGGGTCTTTTTCACTAATAAATGCCACATCTTTGCCGTTTATTGTTAGAGTTTTATCGTCTTTAACCGATACCGAAAAAGGCGCGACTCTGTAAACGGAATCAAACTTCAAAAGGTAGGCAATGCTTTGGATAGAACCGAGATCGTTTATGGCAACCAACTCGATTTCCGGCGTTTTTTGGATGACTCTGATAAATGCCCTGCCTATTCTTCCACAACCATTAATAGCTATTTTCATGATAAATATTTTAAATAAAAAGTAATCAAAAATGACAATGAGTCTCGCCCCGTAGTAAGCTTTGCTTTACTACTGGGGTTCTTCCACAACCATTAATAGCTATTTTCATGATAAGGGATCGAAATCTAATAATTTGACGTAATTATATCATTTACCTTAACGTTCGAATTATTTTTTGACTATTGCGGCAACTACCTTATCTTTGAGCAAAGAAGCAATCGTTTTGCCGCTACTTTCAATCGCACCAAAGAAACTCTGTACTTCCCCACCCCAATTGTAGGCGGTATTTAGAGCAAACAAAAATGGATTCGACACGAGCTCCTCTTTGGCAAGACGCACAACCTGCGCGCCGAAAACAGTTTTTTCTATAATCTTTTGCTCAAGTTTCGACACTTTAGAAATTTCATCTTTTACATTTATAGAATTCATTCGCATCGACGATCTTGAAATCGAAGCCGTCAATTTCCTATGATTTTGTTCAATCATCAATTTCGTGCTTTCCAAAAACGCAGTGTGCGCTCCGCTCTCCCACATGGCATAACTACCAAAAACTAAGACAATAGCGGTTATAAGCGAAATAGCTTTGTGCCAAAAATCCTTCGCTGGCAAATTTTCCGTACTAGACCCTAAAACTTGGGTGGCTTTCATTGAACCGTTCTGGATTGCTGAATGCAAACGTGCCAACTTTTTTCCGCTAAACTGCGTGTGAACAAGAGGCATTCTTACCAAACTTATCTTCTTTTCTTTTTTCTTGGAGCGGTTAGATAAAGACACGTCCCTCACGAATCTTGGAGTAACCTTCACATCTTGGCCAAAATCAGGGCGAGGTGGTTCCGGAATTGTTTGTTTTGAATTTTCTTCAATAACCTTTTTTTTATTTACCTTGAGGTATTTATCCAAAGATTTCTTGCTAATATTCCAGCTTTTTTTAACTCTCTTCGCCTCCACCCTTCCTTCCCTGCAAAGCTGGCCTATGTAATCGGTAGAATAGCCCGAAAGAGCCGACGCCTCTTTTGTTGTCAGCAAATCTTCAGACCCTAATTTATTAAAAGTCAGCATTTCTCTTTTGAAACACAGCTCGAACACCTGCTATTATAGCAGTTTTTTCAATTTTTATAGACAAAAAGTTGGGGATATCTTTTAATTATCCCCAAGAAACTTTAATTTTACTAAAAAGGCCTACTTAGATAGGTTACTGAGGGCCTCCTCCAACAGTTTCCTTACAGTATCCGGCTTGGCGGACCCTTTCGTCTCTCTCATCACCTGTCCAATCAAGAATTGCAGTGCCGCACTCTTACCGCCTTTATAGTCCTCAACAACTTTCGGATTATTAGCAATAACTTTCTCAGCCGCCAACTGAATGGCTTTCGGATCATGGATTTGGATCACACCGAGGTCTTTTGCTATCAATCTCGGATTTCCACCGGTTTCAACCATCTTTGCCAAGGTATCCTTTGCGCCTCTTGAAGATAATTGTCCTTCTCCGATCATCCTAATTAATTCGGCGAAAGACTCCGGTAATAATTTCTCCAAACTTTTGCCGGATTTTTGAATACCAATCAAATCCGAACTAATATAATTTGAAGCTAATGCGATTAATTTTTTATCATTCTCGAAAATATTAGCTGTTTTTTCAAAAAACTGCCCGATATCCATACCGTAAACATAATTCTCTATATCTTCTGGTTTTATTCCGTAATCCTTGGCGTAACGAGCGCGTTTGACAGAGGGCAATTCCGGCAAGCCTTTTCTTAGATTATCTTCATTCGCCCACCCAAGCTTCGAAAGTCGGAGTTTGGGCAAATCCGGTTCGGGAAAATAACGATAATCGTGTGATTCTTCCTTTTTTCTTTGTGAGAAAGTTTTTTGCTTTCCCTCATCAAAACCGCGGGTTTCCTGTACCACTTTTTCGCCTGCCTCGAGGACCGCCTCCTGTCTTTCAATCTCGTATTGGATGGCACGTTCTACCGCCCTGAACGAATTGAGATTTTTTACCTCAACTTTCGTACCAAAAGTATCGGTTTTGGATATTGAAATGTTGGCCTCAACCCTCATTTCACCCTTTTCCATATTTGCCGAAGAAACACAAAGAGTTCTCAATAATAACTGCAATTCTTTCGCGAACGCCGCCGCGCTCTTTCCATCATGTATCACAGGTTCAGTCACCAGTTCCATAAGTGGCACACCGGCGCGATTATAATCCACCAATGAATAATCCCCTTCTTCATGCAAAGATGTGCCCGTATCTTCCTCAAGATGAACACGAGTAATCAAAACGCCGTTTAATTCCCCGCCCGAAACTAGAGGATATTTATATTGGCTGATTTGATAGCCTTTTGGAATATCGGGGTAGAAATAATTTTTGCGATCAAACTCGGAAAAATCAGCCAATTTGCCTTGAAGTGCGACTCCGACACGAAGAACATGCTCTACCGCCCTTTCATTAATGACAGGCAAAGTGCCCGGGTGCCCCATGCAAACAGGACAAACGTTTCGGTTTGGTTTTTGTTCGTCCGGATTATTGGCACAACCGCAAAACATCTTGCTCAATGTCTTTAATTCAGCATGAATCTCTAACCCAATTGTTGGTAAGTATTGTTTCATAATTGCGCCTGCCCCGTAGTGAACCGAGTACTCGAGGTTCTACTACTGGGGTGTATTTCGAGACCGATTGTAGGTTTATAGTTTTTCATTTTAATCGCACCTGCCCCGTTGTAAACCGAGTACTCGAGGTTTTACTTCGGGGTGAATCTCTAACCCAATTGTTGGTTTGTATTTTGTCACAGCCATATATCGTCGTTCATAAAGTATATAAATATCGCCCGCTAAAAGCAAAAAACAGGCGGGCGGCCTGTTTACTCTCGGCGCCCATCAGCGCATAATTACAAGTACGAGCGGGCGCCCTACTTTTTGATCTTTGCGGAAATCGACAAGGACATCATACTGGCCTTGATTTTGATTCTACCCCCATCGAGGCCGAATTCTTTTTCCAAAACCATGGCAAGATCCTCGCCTGTTGGCGCCCAGATAGAGGTATTGGGCCAGACGACAGTCCTAGTAGAACGGCTGATATTAACGAAAAAATCACCAGCCATAATCCTATCTGCCCAATCGGGGTACCTCGCTGAAAGCTCTTTTCGCGCTTCAAGCAACCTTAATTCCCTCGACTGACCGTACTCCTTCATTTCTTCCAACCACTCTTTTGATCCTACTTTGTACATAGAAAAATTAACTCCTCTTAACGCAGAGTAACAAAAAAGTGAAGTAATGCAAACTATTTCTTCTTCAAGAGCTTCGCTAGCCCATCCGAAAACTTCTTTACCGATTTATCATCCAAAATAGAAACCTTAAAAATCTTGGCCTTGGTTTTTCCCAAAGATTTCTCGGCCTTGGCTATCTGTTTCTCATTTGCAATATCAGTTTTGGTCAGTACAATAATTTCTTTTTTTTCCAAAAGCACTTTATCGTAAGAACCAAGCTCTTCCCTTACCACCTTGTATGTTTTGAGAACATTTTCATTTTCAAGAGAAATGCAATGTATGAGAAGTTTTGTGCGACTAATATGTCTCAAAAATTTATCTCCCAAACCCTTGCCTTCCGAAGCTCCCTCAATAAGCCCCGGGATATCGGCCAAAATAAAACCGTAAAAATCTCCGAGATTGGGCTCGAGCGTAGTAAAAGGATAATCAGCTACTTTCGCCGCCGAAGAAGTGAGTTCATTGAGGAGACTAGTCTTGCCGGCATTCGGAAGTCCGACAAATCCGGCATCGGCAATAAGACGAAGTTCGATATAAAAATCCGCCTCGTCGCCAGGCTTTCCTAAAGTGGCTTTGTGGGGTTTTGTGTCGGTAAAACTTTTGAAATGGTTATTTCCCTTTCCGCCAAGCCCGCCCTCAAGAACTTTGAACATTTGCCCCTCATCCAGAAGCTCGTACTGTCTTTTAGTCGACAAATTCGAAACAACCGAACCGATCGGTAAATCCAAAATCAAATCTTTACCGCCGGCGCCGTGGCAGTTTTTGTTTTCACCGTCAAAACCCCTCTCCGCTTCAAATTCCTTTTCGTGGCGATACTTTGCCAAAAGAGCCGTGTTTCTAACGGCTTTGATATACACATCCCCACCCTTGCCACCGTCTCCTCCCGATGGCCCGCCAAACTCTTTGAACTTTTCGTGCAACCAGCGAATAACACCGTTTCCTCCGGCACCCGCTTTTAAATGTATTTTTAGTTCGTCTACGAAAGCCATGAACAATAATATGAATTAAGGATAATGAATTATGCAAAGACTCCCAAAATCAGAAATAGAACACAGCTATCTTCTCTCTATTCGCGATTCCCGCTTCTTGATTCTCGATTCTTCCCCATAGAATACACGAAAACGAGAAATTAAAAAGCAGACCATATCGATCTGCTTTTCTGTAAAATTTCAAAATTTTTACTTCTGCCTGGCCGACTCAAGGCTTATTATCTGCGGTTCCCGCTCAAAAGGTACAATCGTCATACCTTCTGCCTCTGAAGTAACAAAGTGAAATCTGCCGACTTCAACTTTAAAGGCATTTGCTTTATCGAATTGATACAATCGAACCTTTTGGTCTGGCCGAATCCCTAAAACGTAGATTCTATCTCCTCTTTTCACAACCCCCATTACTTGTAGGTTGGTTGGATCGAGACGCCACGACGCTTTAGCATGACCCTGACCAGAGGAAACAAAAAAAAACAGAAGAGAGGATTGAAAAAGCCATTCCCCAGGTAAAAGGTCCGACCGCCCTTTCATTCCCGTCCGTCGTCCTAGAACAAGCACCGCTATTAAAGAAAAAACAGGCGGCCAGCACCAACGAAGTAATAGCTAGAATGAGCATTTATCCTTTCTATCCAAGACTTGATTGTCTCGGAATTTCTAACAATATACTACGTCATGTTATTCGATAAGTCAATAGCGCATACGGTAAGTATCCACACCCTCCAACCCCCCCCCTTGTTTTCAACGCCCTAGAGCAAGATATGTTTTAAACCAATTCTCGGGATTGTTCCATTTCA
>Ga0155869_153_pt1 | contig 9803 bp, 10 predicted proteins | sample RifCSPlowO2_01_FD_107523 | JGI IMG/M metagenome (GOLD analysis project Ga0155869, IMG submission 107523) | Candidatus Taylorbacteria bacterium RIFCSPLOWO2_01_FULL_43_44
AGCGGGCATTGATCCAGAAACCGGCGTGCGTATTAACCGAGAAAAACCGATTAAAATAATTGGAATTTATCAGAGTATTTTGGAAGGTAATGTCCAAGAAACTGCCACCGGTGAAAAATCCGGCATCGTCTCTAATCTTGACCGTAGCAAGGCCGAAAAAAAATATAATCCAACCATATTCACTACCGCCGTATTTGTCAGCGAGGCGGTGGAGAAAAGGAAAAAATAATATGTCAGAAAATAAAGAACAATTAAGAAATGAATCTGAACGCGAACCAGAACCAACTATCGAAGTGGTGCCACGAGATGTTTTAGTTGAGAAGGTTCGTCAATTACACGAAAAACCCAACATTGCCGTGGCCTTGCTTCTTGGAGGAGATAGAATTTCTTGTTGTGATGAAGGAGTAATCGCAGAACAAGAAAAGAAACTTGTCGGTGTTGCGACCATTGCCCCAGAGGGAGAGGAAATGTCCGGTCAGCCCACTGTAGTTGCTTTATATGTGATTCCTGAATTTCGCGGCAAGGGCTATGGTAGTCAAATTTTGAAAAAAGCTGTTGAGCGTTGTGTAGAAAGAGGTTTTGATAAAATTAGAATGGATGTTATGTCTTCTAATGCCAAAAAAATTATTGATAAATTGCCAGAAGAATTACAAGGGAAAATAGATGTACATGATTTAGGTAATATAATGGATAATTTTTAAAAATAAATATATGAACGATCAAGAAAAATTTACGCCACGTCCTGAACAAGAGCCGGATTTTCATACCAGAGCCGAGCAGGCCAGAAATCCGTATCAAGATAAATTACGAGTAATATCCAATGAGTATTCAGAAAAGTTGCGCGTGTTGCTCCCGAAAGGCAGTATTGTCGATCTCGGCGGTTCTTTGCTTTCAAATACCGCCTTGAAGGGACACAATGATATTGATTTGCGAATTTTGTTGCCGGAAGAATACGCAACGGAAGAAAAAATCCGTGAAATCTCCAATGCCATAAATGACATTGTTCCATTTCAGAAGGTGCGGCCAGTTGGCTCGCCGGGCAATGAAAAATTCGCGGTCATGCACCAGCTTGAATTTGAAAAAGAAGAAATTGAGGGCGGTATAGAGATAGAAACAAGCGTGAGGCCAGCCGAAGGCTATATCGGATTTGCGAAATTTCAAAGCACCTTCCCCCAGGAGTTACTTGACGAGTATGTCATATTCAAAGATCAGACCAAAGAAGATAAGAAGCGGTATAAAAAGATTAAAGAACAATTTTATGCGATGACACGGTGGCTCTATTCGCAAGGATATTGGGACGAAGCGGGCAAAGTCGTCGGAACGCCCGAAATTTTACAAGAAGCGCAAAAAACCTTTTGGGGTGATGACTTGGAAGCAGTTATTTCTAAACCCCAACCGGAAATTTAATTTATGATGTCAGAAAAAGGCGGCGAATTTCCGTCGCAAGAACAACCGAAATCAGCTGAGCAAAAAGTGGAACGCGAAATTGGCAATCGCGAGTTGCCGATTTGGGAAAAAATGCCGGAGGTTGTTGAGACATTAAGGAATAACAACCGGCTAATTTTAGTTTCCGAAACTGGCAGTGGCAAAACTACTCAAGTTCCGCAGGCGTTATGGGCCGAGGGATTTGCTGATAGAGGAAAAATTTTTGTGGTGGAAAACCGTGTGGCGGTGGCAGTGGAAATAGCCAAGCGGGTCGCCGAAGAAATGAAAGTTAAGGTGGGCCAAGAGGTGGGCTATCTTACGGGGCCGGAAAAAAAATCAGGCAGAGACTCACAAATCGTTTTTATGACAAGCGGGGTTTTCAAGAACATTGTCCGTGATGATCCGAAAATGGAACAAGCGTCAGTGGTACTTTTTGACGAATTTGACGAGCGGTATTTGCTTTCAGATATAGGGCTAGCTCTTGTTGAGAAAGCGCAGAATCAAGGCGGTGAGGTAAAGTTTGGATTGATGTCCGCGACACTCAATGCGCAGAAATTTTCCGAGCACTTCGGCGGCGCGCCGATTGTGGAGGCAAAAGGCAGGCCGTATCCGGTTGAGACGCATTATTCAAGCGAGCGGATTGATCCGCGGCGAATGCCGGAAAAGGCCGCCGAACTTGCCTTGTCTATTCACCAAGGACATCAAAAGGGAGACGTGCTGATTTTTATGCCCGGAAAACAGGAAATCAACGCGACTATTGAAGAAATGATGAAACAAAAAATTACCGGCGCAACAATCTTGCCTTTGCATGGCGAACTTTCACCCAAAGAACGACACAGAATTTTTGAAGAACAACTTGGCAGAAAAATTATTGTTTCCACCAACATTGCCGAGCGCGGTCTAACCATTGACGGCGTTAGATATGTCATTGACTCCGGTTTAGTGAGAATGAACGAGTATGATCCGGCGGCTGATACTACCAAATTGGTGGTAACTTCAACTGCGCAAGATTCTCTAAAACAACGGCAAGGTCGTGCCGGGCGCACCCAACCCGGCGAATGCCACTTTTTAATAACGCAAGACGAATTTAATCGTCGCCCCATTTCCACCAAGCCAGAAATAATGCGGACTTCTTTGCGGGAAGTTGTGTTACAAATAAAAGCGATGGGCTACTCGCGCGAAGGCGATCCGATTCATTTGATTGATTCGCCGGAAAAGCAGAATTGGAAAACTGCTAAAAATCAGCTTCGCTTGCTTGGCGCGCTCAATCCCGAAAACGAAACAAAGCTTTCGGAGTTTGGTCAAAAACTTTCGGAATTGTCATGCGATCCTCGCGAAGGAACAATGCTCTTGCGCGGTTGTGAAATGGGTTGTGGCAGAGAAATGGCGATTATCGCGGCGTTAAGAACTAGCCGAAGATTATTTTACCGACCACAAGCCGAAGCCGAACAAGCCGACGCGGCCAGAAAGCAGTTTGAAACTTCAAATCTGTCCGATTTATTGAATTTGGTCAATGTCTATGAGCAAGCTGAAAGAGCGAATTTTGATTCAAAATGGTGTCGGGATAATTATGTTTCTTGGCTGGCTTTGCGTGAAGTACGCCAAAACCACTCTCAACTTTTAGAGCAAGTAAAAAGATCGGGATATAAAATTAACAAGGAAAAACATGCGCCAGAAATTATGTGCCAAGCCATCGCCAAGGGATTTCCAGATAAAGTTTTTGAAAGTGCTGGTCGCGGTTGGTATAGGAACAGGATAACCGATGAACGCGCGCTTTTGGGTCGAGAGTCACGCGCAACGGGTAACTTGATTGTTGCCAACGAATTGATTACAATACAAACTAAGCGAGGCGGCGAACTGCCCCTCATCACTTTGGCAACTAAAGTCGAGCCGGAGTGGATTAAATAATAACTTTAAGGACAAACCTATGAGCGAAAAATTTACACCAGAGGGACATGATGTCCCACAACAAGAACCAAAGTTGCTCGATGTGAGCAAGGATTTATATGAGGGAGGAAAGGCCGACGAAACAAAATTGGCGGAGTATATTGAGATTGCAAAACAAAAAGGCCTTTTGGATAAAGAAAAATTAGATTTGACTGGTGGCACACTGATGACCATTTACATGGCGGTTGCCGCGGAAGCTGCAAGGTCTGGGTCGAATGTCAAAGAGATTGCTTTCAATAATCCGGGTCGCGAGGGTCGTCTGGTGCTTTGGAACGAAGAACTAGCCGAAAGCGTGACGGAACTCAAAAAGTCATTATTTCTTGACCAAGAAGATTCAAAGGTTGATCCCGATGCCTCTAGTCAAGTGTTGGATTTGCGTTTGACTTTTCGGGACGATCCCGAGGGGCCGGAAATGGTGAGTCCTGCAAAAGCGCAGGAAGTTATGCAACAAGTAATCGCTCAGCTTCGCGAAGCGAAAGAGCAAGGCACGACAACTGTCCGATTAACTGGCTTTCCTGCATGGCTAGCCGAAGGTGCCTCATTTGCGGCAGTTAAAGAAAATCTGGAAAGAATAATCGCTTTTGCCCCCGGAAAAGAGGTTGTGGTCTATGACGCAAACGGCGAGATGATGGGCAAGATTGAAGCGACACCATCACAAAAACTTGAAGCGAAAAATCCGAAAGCAGAACTTGGCGATGTTCAAACATGGCGGGACGCGCAAAAAGTTTTGGAAACAGAGCTTCCCAATAACGAGATAACGATTAACGGTGTTGAGTTGAGTAAACTCTCGCCAGAAGCAGGATTGAGAATGTTTGACAGTATCCACTCTGTTTCCAAGTCGCTTACCGTGGAGGGTATTGAAGTGTTTCAACACCGCGATCCGAGAACACATGATTTAATTCCAAAAGGGAAAGCTCAAAACCCAGAGTTGTTAGCCAAAGCACAGAGAGAAGCGATAACACTTGATGTCCACTCTGTTTTGGAACAAACAGGCGGCGATTCGGAAAAGGCTGCGCTTGAACTTGCAAGGCAAGCAGTAAATAAAGCAAATACGCTCATATTCTCCAATATCACCACACCGGTTGAACTGGCGATTGCAGGAAAAGCCGCACACGCCGCACATGGCATGATTGAGGAATTGCGTTATCAAGATGAAGAAGGAGAAGAAGTCGTCAAATCTTGGAAACCGGAAGCGAAAGAATAATTACCCTAACCTTACCCATCGCCCAATTTGAGGCCCCGCCGTCCGAAAAATCCGCTGGGGGTTTTCAGCAGGCGGGCAAAAAGGAAGGGGGTTGGGGGGAAGGAATTTTTGCCCGCCTGCTTCCGTTCCCGTTCCGTTTGAGCAAGAGAAAAGCGGAAGGGGGGTTTGGGGGGAATTCCGCTTTTCTCTTGCCAAATCAAAATGAGGCCAGTCCCGCCACCTGCCTGAATACTTGGAAGGCAGAACACCACAGAAAAATACTCTTTTCATTAAGAGAAGAAAAAATCCGGCGCGCGCAAAATGAAAAGAGCAAAGAGTATTTTTCTGTGGTGTGGCGAGCTTGTCGAGCAGTGGCGGGGCTGGCTTCCTTGGTCGGTTTTGTTCAGCCGTTTCGCTCAAAGAAGGTTCGCGCATTTTCAAACAAAGGGCACCAGTAAACGTATCGTATGTGTGGTAAATCTAAAACAACTTTGACTGCGGAGTGCTAGATTTTTTGGGAGTTGGGGGAGACTGTGGTGTGAAGACTGAATTTTTTTCTTCAGTCACAGCAACTAATATTCCGGCAACAACGTCGGGTATTTTTTTAAAATCCGCTCTAAGGTCATTCAAAACTGCCGTTGCTCGGAGCGCGGCGGCCGGATGGTATAGTGGGTAAATTATCATTTCGCTTGCCTCGCCGAAGCTTTGCGAAGGCGGGTCTTTTCTAAACACTCTGCCGTGGTCATGGCTTATTTTTGCCAAAGGCAAAAAATAATTCATGGAAAATCTTCCCAAGGTGGCGATCACTTTTGGTTTGATTATCTCGATCTGGCGAGCTAGGTATGGCTTGTAAGATTCAATTTCTTCCGGGAAAGGATCGCGATTCTCCGGTGGCCTTCGCTTAACTATATTTGTAATGTACACATCCGTTCGTTTCCAGCCGATTTCGCCAATCAGTTTGTCTAACAACTGCCCGGCACGTCCGACAAATGGCCGTCCCAATTTGTCTTCATGGAAGCCTGGCGCTTCACCAATAAACATGACGTCGCAATTTTCGTCGCCTTCGCCAAATACCAAATTCGCCTCTATTAGGGGGAGGGATTTATTTGCGCGGATTTCGGTTTCAAGTCTTTCCAAATCGTCCTTCTTTGAGTGCATACATTAATTCTATAGGAACGTTGACAAAAGCCAATAGCAAAAAACTTTGAGACCGAATCGCCTATATTCGCACCCTTGTACTTTAAAACGGATTACATTAATATTCGGTAATTCATGAATAAAAGGCCTCTCGGTCTCCGAACTTGGATAGAAGTCGATAAGAAAGCGATAGAAAAGAACTATCGAGTTTTTCGATCTTTGATTCCCCAAAACACCAAAATGATGGCCGTGGTTAAGTCTAACGCGTACGGTCACGGCTTGCTTGATTTTTCAAGGGAAATTTCTGCGCTAGGTGTTGACTGGCTCGGAGTGGATTCAATTATCGAAGGGCTTTCTTTAAGAAGAGCTTCCATTAATACGCCAATTTTAGTTTTAGGTTCTACTTTGCCGGAGATGCTTTTGTCTGCGGCGGAAAATAATATTAGTTTGGCTGTATCAAACTTCGAAATTTTGACTGAAATAGAGAGTCTTAAATTTAAGAATGCGCTTAGAGTACACATCAAAATCGATTCAGGAATGCACCGACACGGGTTTGTAGAAAAGGATATGCAAATGGTAATGAAAAGTTTGAAAAAATTAAAAGGTAAAATCGAGGTTGAGGGCTTGTTTACGCATTTCGCGGCGGCTAAAAATCCGGATTTACTGGCTTCTACCAAAGAACAGTTAAATATTTTTAAAAAATGGATAAAAGTTTTTAAGGATGAAAGCTTTAATCCTATTGTTCACGCGGCGGCAACGGGCGGCATCATGACTTATCCGGACTCGGCACTCGACATGGTTCGAGTCGGCATTGGTCTCTACGGCCTTTGGCCGTCACGCGAAACCAAGGAGCATTTGAAGGGTAAAATTCAATTGGTCCCCGCGATGAGTTGGAAAACGGTTGTCAGTGAAATTAAGAACTTCCCGAAAGGTTCGCGCTTTGGATATGACTTCAGCGGCGTAGTTTCCAGAGATTCAAAGGTTGCGGTTTGTCCTGTCGGTTATTGGCATGGTTATGGTAGAGGGCTCTCTGGAATCGGTCCGGTTTTAGTAAATGGTTTTGAAGGAAGAGTGTTGGGTAGGGTAAGTATGGATATCATCATTGTCGATGTGACTGACGTGCCGGCAATTAAGGTCGGGGATGAAGTCGTGCTTCTTGGGAAAAGTGGAAAATTGGAAGTAAGCGCGGAATATTTGGCAATGATTCAAGATGGTTGGTGGTATGAATTTGTTACTAGAATTAATCCTCTTATTAAACGAATTTACCGATAGTTTGTGAAGCCGCTTGCATTTTGAGGCATTTTATATTATTGTTTCCACCGTTAAGCCACATATTTCATTTTGAATTTTTAATTTTTTAAGTTACACACATGTCCCAAGACAGACTAATCAAGTTGGCCTGCAGTAAATGCAAAAGAATCAATTACTGGTCCAGCAAAAATAAGAAGAAAGTCGAGAGAAAAATTGAGGTCAAAAAATTCTGTAAATGGTGCAGGAAATCGACTGCTCATAAAGAGTCAAAAAAATAGGGAAATAGGCTTTAAATTTTAGGCACTAGGCTCTAGTAAAAAACAGCTACAAAAATTGGCTGTTTTTTGTTATAGTTGTTTTGCGTGGCTACAAGCTTTGTTTCTTATAGCTAGAGCACGATTTGCGATGTTTGGTTAGGGCCTATAGTTTCAATGGTAAAACATCGGTCTCCAAAACCGAGGTTCCAGGTTCGAGTCCTGGTGGGCCCGCAACTATTTTGATAAGTTGGCACGAGATGAAAAAATTCTTCTTAAACGGAGAGGGAAGTTGGGTTGTTAATTTCGCATCAAGAAAAAAAGCGGCTATGTGTTAAATCAAAAAAGGAGAATAATCTCCTTAGTTTCGAGTAGCGTCCCTTGGTTCCGGTTCGTACTCGTAGGGGTTGGCCTTTTCGGCAAGCAAGGTGTCGTCAAAGACGACTATCCATATGCCTGCCATGAAATCTACTTCCTTGACCAGACCTCGCCGTCCTTTGCCGTTTCCTTTTGTTTTTATCACTCTTGTTTTGTTTCCGAAGCCCTGTTGGGGCAGCATATAGATCACCTCACTTTCGAAAATAGTACCTGTCTCTTCCCTCATTGTACGCTTTAGGTATTTATTTATAGCTTGACAACAAGCATAATTTTTTGTAAAACATAAATAGGAAATTGAAGCCAAAGAGGCTTCATTGAAGAAAGGCATATATGAAACGAATATCATCGCTGTCGGTGTTGGTCGTTTTTGTACTCATGCAGGTTTTGGTAAGCGCGGAAGATACGGAGTTACTTTCCGATAAATCCGCCTTGGCAGGTCACTTGTTTGAGAGGGTAGAAGGCGCACGATTCATGGTATACGAAGGCAGTCGTTTTCCGGTCGTTCGTTACTACTCGATGAATGCAGAAAGCGGTGTGGAGGTTGCGGATCATAACGTCAGGATAAATGAATTCGCATTTGTAATAAAGAACAGTCGGGAGGGGGTTTATCTCCAGGTCGATTTGTTTGATGGGGAAGGCAGAATACTCTTCACGGGTAGCCACTCTTTTTATCTTAAAAAAGTGACATTCCCGGATGGGGAAATCTGGACTGTGCCGGAGAGGGTAAATTATCTTCCTGTCTATCTCTCGCTTCGAGTGCCGGTTAAAATTGACAATCTGTTGCGTGCTCGTATCGAGTGGGTTTCCTCTTTCGGACGTTCTTTCAAGATTGGATTGTACGCGAAAGACGGAGAACTTTTTTTCGCGCCCGATTTCATCGGAACCGACTCTCGTCTTATTATAGGAACGTCATCGGGTGATGACATTGTAATTGACTTGAGTGAGGGAAAATGCGCGGAGCTTGTCCCCGAGGACGATTTCTGGATGATCGATCCTTCGTACCTTCTCCCACCCCTCGAGTTCAACGTTCCGGTTTTTGTGCCGGAAATAATACTCGGCGTTCCGGAGATAGCAGGAACATAGCTGAGTAGGGTTTGCCAAGCCGTCCTTTTATCAATAAAAGGGCGGTTTTAATTTGATTCTTCAAAAAGAAATTTTTTCACTTCTCGTTTGGTGTTTGCGGTTATGGTCGGTGATTCGATATCAAACCAGTGTATTCTTTGATCTTTCTTAAACCAAGTCATTTGGCGTTTGGCGTAGTGCCAGATCGCACTCTCAAGTTGTTTTGTCATTTCCGTTTTTGAAATTTTTTTCTGCAAGTACATGGCCAAATATTTGTATTCCAAACCAAGCTCAGTCATTCGTTTGTATGTAAGACCAGCATTGTGAAGTTTTTTTGCCTCAGCAATCATTCCCATTTTTATTCGCTCAATCAAGCGAATTTTTATTTTTTTTCTTAATAAAAAAGGAGATGCGTTAAGCCCGATCCATAATGCATCAAAACCAGTTTTGGTGCATTTGATAGGCGGAACGGATCCGACAGTCATTGCAATTTCCAGGGCTCTAATAATTCGGCGTTTGTTTTTGGGATCGATCTTTCTGGCTCGGCGACTGTCGATTTTTTTAAGCTGTGACATAAGCTGTTCGGCAGTTTTTTTTCCGAGCTTAAGGCGCAGTTTTGCGTTTGGGGGAACGTCAGGAAAAATTGTCCCATCAATTAAGGCGGAAATATAAAAACCTGTGCCACCGACAATGATTGGTAACTTGCCGCGCTGTAATATGTTCTCGATTTTTTTAGCGGCCATTTTTTGGAAATCTGAGGCTGAAATGCGTCTCTTTGGACTTGCTATATCAAGCATATAATGTGGTATGCCCGCCATTTCTTTATTGGTAACTTTGCCTGTTCCTATATTGAGCCCCTTATAAATTTGTCTTGAATCGGCTGATATTATTTCACCGTTAAATTCTTTTGCCAGATTAATGGACATGGCGGTTTTGCCCGTCGCTGTGGCGCCGGTGATGACAAGGATTTTCTTTTTGGTTTTATGACTCATGCGTATCCAAACTATCAGGCTTGACGAATTAGTTCAAATCCGTAGTGTTATGTGCTAGGGAGGAGTGGTTCCGGGGCTGTATAAAGTAACCCCTCACACCCCTGTGCACAACTTCCCAAAAAATCCCAGAGAAACAATGGTAAAATAGAAGCATGAGTAGCAGAGGATTGTCAA
>Ga0155869_143_pt1 | contig 5912 bp, 9 predicted proteins | sample RifCSPlowO2_01_FD_107523 | JGI IMG/M metagenome (GOLD analysis project Ga0155869, IMG submission 107523) | Candidatus Taylorbacteria bacterium RIFCSPLOWO2_01_FULL_43_44
GCGCGAGGATCCCGCGTATATTCTTGTCGTTGATAATGGTGAGAGACGCTTTTTCCATAGCATCATTATATCTATGCGCGCCGCAGCGTCAATGGTCAAATACCTCATACTGTATAACTTAATACATGATATGTACTTGTATGAAAACTCTTTTTCTCATCATATTCTTTCTCTTTTTCCTGGTTGTGGTAAATGCAGATGCCGCTGTCTTAATGCGTCCCGCCAACAACCTGGGCCTCGCCCCGTTAGAGGCCCGCGCTATGAGCGCGGCAGACGCCTCTCGGCGTCTTGCCTCTAACGGGGCTGGTCATTCAACGAAGCAACCAGCACCATTGCGGGAGACTATTCGGGGAAGGGGAATAATGGGGCGTCGAGTTTTGACGGGAACCGCATATATTAATTGTGGTAAAGCGCCATCTGAGTCATAATGGTGTAAACGTATGAACAAGGATTTTGACCAGTGGAATGAAGTTAAAAAATCCATTCATGCCAAAGAAGAACGGCTGTATTTTCGCGAAGGAGAAATTTGGTGGGTGAATTTAGGAGTTAATATTGACTTCGAGATAGATGGAAAAGGAAAGGAATATGCCCGTCCGGTTATTGTCGTTAAAAAATATAATCAATATTCGTTCTTGGCGCTTCCTTTGAGCACTTCAAAAAAGATTCATAGGTACCATGTTCCTATTGGTATGGTTGCGAATAAGGAAGCTGTCGTGAATTTATCGCAGATGAGAAATATAGATAGCAAGCGCTTAGTCAAGAAAATCGGACATATGGCGCGTGAGCTTTTTCAAGAAGTAAAGCAAAAAGCTAGCCTGGTGAATTTTGGCTAGCTTTTTCTCTTTTGCCCCACTTTTTAGGGTAGGGCGAGCCCGAAGGCCATCTGTCTTTCAATGTTATCAAACCCACCAAATAAAGTCAACCAGTCGTATCCACACATCCCACAGCCATGAAACCGCAAACCACAAATTCCATATCTCGCTTAATACACAATACTGGATACTTGATGCCAGCCATTGTAATTTGTTATTTATTATTTGGAATTTTGAGCAGCACAGCAGATGCTGCCACTCTCATCCGTCCCCCCAACAACCTGGGCCTCGCCCCGTTAGAGGCCCGCGCTATGAGCGCGGCAGACGCCTCTCGGCGTCTTGCCTCTAACGGGGCTGGTCCTTCAACGAAGGAACGAGCACCATTGCAGGGGATTATTCGGGGAGTGATAGTGTTAGAATAATAATATGATCGGCCAATTTGTTGCAGGCAAAGTCTATGTATTCATTGATGCCGCGAATATACTCTATTCGCAGCAGTCTTTGCATTGGCGCGTTGACTACGGAAAACTAAAAAGTTACTTTGCAAGCGAGTGCGATCTCCGCGCCATCTATTTTTATACTGGACGCGTTGGGGCAAACCACAAGCAAAATGCTTTCATCCAAAAACTTGAGCAGATGGGGTATATCGTCAAAGCGAAGGAGGTGAAACGTATAAGAATCTCGAAGAACGCCTATGAATGGAAGGGGAATCTTGATGTCGAACTAACCATTGACGTACTCGCGAATCTTAATAATTTTGATACGCTCGTACTCCTTTCCGGTGATAGCGACTTTGCCCCGCTTCTTGATGCCGTGAAAGCACAGCATAAAAGGGTCATTATCATGTCGACCAAAGGCCATGTATCGCGAGAGCTCCTCGAACGTGCGAAATATATAAATCTTAAGAAACTCAAAAATGCTATTGCCCGCGCTATATAAAAAGTCCCCCCGCCGAAGCGGGGAGAGGTTTGACCCTTTCAGTGTAGCAGACCAGTTGCATGTGTCAAGCAGTCTGTCCACCCCGTTACAACCTGAAAACTGCGGTCTTCAGGACCTAGAAGAAAGGAAAGTTGTCGAAAGAGCAAGACAGAAGCTTCGGCCTTTAGGCTGGGTTGTAACGGGGTCCACAGCTAACGTAGAGCCGCGAATCAGGGTGTGAAGCCACAAGCCATGCATACATAATTTTCAATTCTAAATTTTAAATTCTAAGTCAAATCAAAATTACGTAAAACGATTATGAAATTATATTTAGAACTTAAAATTAAAAATTTAGCCTTCGCCGGCATGCTCCTATTATTTATGTTCGTACTCCACAACGACGCGCATGCCGCCACTTTGACTCGTCCCGTTAGAGGCAAGACGCCAGAGGCGACTGCCGCACCTTTGGTGCGGGCCTCTAACGGGACTCGTCCCGCAAACAACCTAGGCCTTGCCCCGTTAGAGCCAATCCTATGTACTACACCTATTTGATTCGCAGTAAAAAAGATAATCGCTGGTATACAGGTTGCACGAGCGATTTACGGAAGCGCTTCAAGCGACATGTGAATGGCGAAATACTCTCAACGAAAGGAAGAGGCCCTTTCGAGCTGATCTATTATGAGGCATGCAACGACAAGAGTGATGCATATACAAGGGAGAAGTATCTTAAAACAGGTATGGGAAAGCGATATCTTAAAAATCGCTTGAAGCGCTTCCTGGCTCTAACGGGGCTCGTCATTCTTACGTCATTCTCTTTGCACATGAAAGCTGACGCCGCGGTATTGCAAAGACCACCTAATAATCTCGGTTTAGTGGGCTACTGGTCCTTCAACGAAGGTACAAGCACGATTGCGGGGGATTTTTCGGGGAATGGGAATAATGGAACCTTAACCGGCATGGCCAACCCTCCGACCGCTACTAGCGGCTGGGGAGATGGGAAGAGAGGAAAGGCACTCAATTTTGACGGGGTGGATGATGCCGTTAGCGTTGCTCCAAACTCGTCAATAAATGATATTTCATCGTTAACTATTTCCACATGGGTATACCCAAGAACTGAAGGAGAATTGAATAGGGGAGGAATTTTAAGGAAAGAGAATTTTCCTACCGCTGGATGGGACTTTGGGTTTGATTCAGCAGGTACAAATGCTTTGTTTTTTAGACATTTCTACGATGGAGGCACCAATCTGATCAGAGATTCAAGCGACAGTGCCGTGACACTAAATAAATGGAACTATATCACGTTGACCTGGGATGGTTCGACTACTGCCACAGGAATTAAGTTTTATGTGAATGGAATTGAAACTGGTTATGATACTACTCAAAATGGTGTTGGTAATAGGGTGAGTGATGCTAGCAGTAATCTAGACATAGGAATTGCTCCAGCCGCTAATACTTGGGATGGCCTCATCGATGATGTCCGCATCTACAACCGCGCGCTGACGGCGGCGGAGGTTAAAGCGCTTTACCAATCCGGCGCCGTGGCCATCAACTCATCTCAAAACAACCGGCTGAAGGACGGGCTTGTGGGTCTATGGAGTTTCAACGGGGGAGATATGAACGGCAACACCGCCTACGACCGTTCAGGGAGCAACAACAACGGCACGCTCACCAATGGTCCCACCCGCACCATCGGCAAAATCGGCCAAGCGTTGAGTTTTGGCGTTACAACTGGAGATGTCGTGACCATTCTCAATCCGGGGAATCTTGATCCCGATTCGAGTATCGTGGTATGGACGGCGTGGATTTACCCGACAACTTTTACGAATGGGAGAAGAATAATGGCTAAAAACGCGCAAGATGGAAACGGCGGGCCTGCCTTCTTTATCCAAGGAACAGGCGGGGATATAAGTTTCAACTGGGGACGGGCGACAGTGAACGGTCTTGCCTCCAGTAATAACACTCCGCTTGCTCTTGGCAGGTGGGCTTTTGTGGCGGGAGTGTGGAATCCTTCCGACACCCAGCCGCGTATTTATGTGAATGGAATTGAAGTTACCTATGTGGCTGGAGCGACTTGGGGTTCAGGCGCATCGGCTTCAACGGCCGATTTAACCATTGGGAATTTAGGAAACGTAGGGCCGACGTCGGCTTTTCAGGGCAACATTGACGAAGCCCGTTACTACAACCGCGTGCTGTCGGTTTCGGAAGTGAAAGCCCTCTACCAGTCCGGCGCCGTGGCTATCAACTCTTCCCAAAACAACCGGCTCAAAGACGGGCTTGTGGGTCTATGGAGTTTCAATGGCGGAGATATGAACGGCAACACCGCCTACGATCGTTCAGGGAGCAACAACAACGGCACGTTGACCAACGGTCCCACAAAAACCATCGGCAAAATCGGCCAGGCCCTCTCCTTTGACGGGGTGAATGATTATGTGAATGTAAACCCTGCAAATAGTGTAGATAACGCGCAGATGACATACTCCGCCTGGATTTACCCAATAAATACTACGTCTGGTGAAGTAATCTATACAGGAATTGGAACTACTGCTCACGGCAGACTATATAAAAGAGGCGGACCACCACGTATTGAGTTTGATTATGTTTGGGTTAGTGGTATTTGCAAAGCAAATACACCGCCTGGCAGTGCACCAGTTAATACATGGACTCATGTTGTTGCCACATATGATAGGTCTTTGGCCTGCTCTGCCTCTACCCGTCCTAGAATATACATCAATGGTGTTGATGTTAGCACTACTGACACGGTAAACGGTACTGGGGGAGCTTTAACAGGCGCTAATGTAGTCAATATCGGTGCGTCTCTAGGGCCGACTTTATATTTTCCCGGTATTATCGACGACGTCCGCATCTACAACCGCGCGCTGTCGGCGTCGGAGATAAAGCAGCTGTATTTGATGGGAAAATAGCTGGCTAATTATCAATGATCAATGTTAAATTTTCAATCAATTTTCAACGAATCAAGGATCAAACAAAAAATCGTCTTTCGACGATCGGAAAAAATGATATCACGATCAAAGAATTAAAAAAATTCAAGAAGATTATCGCGGTTGAACCCGGATTCGCGGAGTATGGAAAAAAGAGTTCCTTTGGGCAGGTCTTTTGGGTGGCGCGGCACCGTTGCTCTCCGCTTCGTTTCAGCATTATAGAAAACAAAATGGCTTCCCGTTGCGTGGTCAAGTTGGAAGCCTTTCGCCTGCAAAAACGCGATGATAACTTTTGGAGTTATACTAGGGAGTTTTGGCATGAGAGAGGTCAAGCGTGGCAAAAAAAGTTTCAGTATCGGTAGGTATTGACTCACGATGTTTTTTCAAACTTTCCAGATATGCCTGAATTGCATCAGCCGCCATCGCTTTTGCTTCTTTTAAGTTTTTGCCATAACTTACACATCCCGGAAGCGAAGGAACAAGTACGGTATATCCGCCCTCCGGTTCCGGTCGAAGCATGATATTATAGTGATAGTGATTATTTTTCATACGGTACAAGTATAGCAAATCATTTTTTTTCTGCAAATAAGATTTAACGGCCTCATTGACCCCGGTACCACTCCGGCTACGGTCGGGAGGCTACGGGGCGAGCATCTATTCACCCCGTTAGAGACCTCGCCCGCGCTTGCGCGCCCGAAGGGCCTCTGGGGCGGGCTGTCTCTAACGGGGCAAGCCGCGCGCTCACCCCCGCCGAAGTCAAACAGTTGTATTTGATGGGGAAGTAATGGATATGAAAATTATCTTTAGCGATCATGCGCTCATCAAGATCAGTCAGCGACGTTTGTCGAAAAAGCGTATTATCGCGACTATAGAAAATCCAAGCTTCATGAAGCCAAGTTATAATCTACGCGAAGAGCGATATAGGCGTTTTGGGAAGAACTGGCTTAAGGCGGTCGTTATTCACAAACAGGAGTCGATAACTGTGATTACTGCTCATTGGGTTGCAAAAGTACCATAGTATTGGTAGTATGACACTATGAAGATTACCTACGACAAGAAAGTTGACGCTATCAATGTTGAATTTCGGGCTGGTACGGTTAAGAAAACACTGGAAATTAGCCCCGATATTTTGTTAGATGTCGATAAAAACGGCGCGCCTTTGTATTTGGAAATTATTGGCGCAAGCGAAAAGATTGGTTCGAAAAATTTTTCCACGATTTCCGTAGGCAAAAAATCTTTTAGA